>Ga0247608_10003311_pt1 | contig 18978 bp, 25 predicted proteins | sample 176DNAGHGlowgp2_FD_193490 | JGI IMG/M metagenome (GOLD analysis project Ga0247608, IMG submission 193490) | Sheep rumen microbial communities from Palmerston North, Manawatu-Wanganui, New Zealand - 1766 DNA GHGlow gp2 | ecosystem: Host-associated > Mammals > Digestive system > Stomach > Rumen ...
ATATCATTTTCTGCTGGGTAATGCATGAACAATCCATTATTGACGAAATAATCAATAGTCTGGACACAGGAGATGCGAGAGTCATAAAGATTTCGCTTATGATCGATGAAACCAATTTGCGTAAAAGGCTCTCTGCTGATATCGCCAGGGGGATCCGCAGTAACGATGTAATCGACAGAAGTGTTGCAAGAATCAACATGTATCAAATACTTGACACCATAAAAGTGGATACAGTCAATAAGAACATTTGTGAAATCGTGAGTGAAATACTGACGCTTTGATATCAACAAATTCTGATTTGACGAGCAAATGATTTTACAAAAAAAATAATAAATGGTCATTAGATGGTCATTGGCAGTTTTCAGAAAAATCTCATCCTGAAGATTTCGGGATGAGATTTATATTTTCTGTCGGGATTTTCGGTTGAAAATTTCTGATTTTTCGGTCTTGATTTTTCTCGATTTTAAAATTGAAAAATGCCCGAAAACCGCATAAAATAAGGCTTCCCAGAGGGAAGCCATGGAGCTACTGGTCGGACTCGAACCGACGACCTATGCATTACGAATGCATTGCTCTACCAACTGAGCCACAGTAGCGTATTATTAAATTTTAAGTGTTTTTTGCCGCTATGGCATTAGGCTTACGAATGCGCTGCTCTACCAACTGAGCCACAGTAGCATATTATTAAATTTTAAGTGTTTTTTGCCGCTATGGCCTTCGGCTTACGAAAAAGTCCTGGAACCATTCGCAGAGTGATATACAGCGATTTATAGCGGTTTCTTTTATACCTCTTGACATTTAGTTCTTCATTTGGCGCTCTCTTTCACTACGGCTTTCCGTTCGTAAATGGTCATTGAATGGTCATTAAATCAATAAGAAAAAACACGAATGCTTCTCTCAAGGAAGGACCCGAACTCCGAATTTCAACTCTGCCCAGTGCAAATATTTTACACAGAACAACTTAAAAGCCCTTGAAAAGATTAATCCCCGATTCCTCGGGGATTATCTTATGCACTTTTATTTTTGCTTTTTCTGTCGTTACCATTTTTACACATTCTTTTTATATCCGCAATCGCAGTACGGTCCGCCCGATGCGAGAGTGTATTTCCTTACAAATTCCGCTGTGCCGCTCGCATCTGTCATAGTGTAATCAAGATGACAAAGGGCAGGCGTTAATTCATATAAGCCATACTCCTTCATAAGCTTACATATTCCGCAGCTTGAAAACCTTGCTTCGTAGCCGCTGCCGTCGTCATACGGATAAAAATCCATATTCCAAGAATAGGGATTTCTGTCGGCGGCTTTGAGTGCGGCGGTCTTTTTCATACCGTCAATATCTTTTTTGGAAAACTTGCTTTTACCGCCCATTCTGCAAAACCATTTCATCGGCTTTGTCATCATTGCCTTTGCATAATAATCGGTCAGCAGTTCCACGCTTGGCTTTTCTTCCATTTGCAAAAAGAAAGCGACAACCATTGCACAGTTGACGATATTCATCTTGAAGCGGTCATCTTTTTCAAATTCGGGTAGCTTTGAAATAATTTCCTTATACTTCGGTTTTGCTTTAAGTGAAACAGCTTTTGCCGTTTTATTATCAAAGCCAAGAACCGTAACGAGTTTGTCCTCAAAGGATTTTTTAAACAGAAGCCACATGCCGGCAGGCATACCGATATATTTCATATTTTCACCTCGCGAAAAAAGTGCAAATCCATGCAAAAAGCAAAGCAACAAGCGGGAAAACCAAAAGTTTTATTGTCTGTGATTTTCTGTTGAAACCGAATTTTTCAAGACTTTTACATCCCTCAATTTCGGGATAGTAATGCTGAAAGAAACGGCTTTTCGTTAACAGAAGCCAGTCAAAGCAGATAATGTCAAACGCCTTGTAGAGCCAAAGCATAGTAAGAAACCTTGCAAAGAATTGCCATAGAGTAAATTTGTTTTGTATTCCGTTATATGCGCCGAAAAGAAAAGCAAAGGCAATTCCGAGCATACTGACAATCAGCAGTGTCCACCCGAGCGTTCTTGCGCCCCTGAAGCGTTCCTCTTTTCTTTCAATTATCGCCGCCTGAACATCCTTCGGCGCAGATGAAAAGAGTGCTTTTTTCTGCACCAGAGCAACGGCGGACCAGAGCATCAGAACAATGGATGCGATAAAAACAATGGAAAGCACAAGCGTTAAAATCATTTTATCATCTCCTTAACGGGAAACAAACTGATTGAGTTGTTCATCGTAGTAATAGCCGATGTCAGCCAGTTTTTCTTCAAGTTCCGTGCGATTCTCACCGAGGTCATCGCACAGTATATCAAGGTTTGAATAATAATCTCTGAGCTTTGTGTTGAGAGCACTCATCAGAAGAAAAGGATCATTCGGCAGATTCATATTTGCTCCTTTCGGTTTCAGTAAACAATTCTGTTAAGCAGTAATGCAAGTCCTGCGGTTACTGTTGAAAGCGGAATCCACATAACAGCAAGCGTCAGTCGTTTTTTAAGCACTTGTTTCCAGGTCTGAACATAGGGAATGCCCTCCATACCCTTGATTTTCCACAGCCCTGAAAAAGCTACCCATATTTTATCAATAACTATTGCGTCAAAAATATTCATTATTTCGAGGAAAAGTAATGACTGAAAATAGGCGCTGTTAAATGAGTCGGCTTTGTTTACAACACCGACAATTATCATCAGCAGAACAAGTAACGCAGGAATAAAGGTTGAGAGAAAAACGGTGTGGCGTTTTTTGATATGCGCTTCATTTGTGAGTCCCCGTTCAACTGCGAGACGCTGATAATCTTTCGGATAAAAGAACACAGCGTTTATTGCTCCGCCGACAGCATACAGTCTTACCAGAAGAGTGAATACACCGAGGAAAATGACATTTTCGATTATGTATTTTACAAGCATTATTCCGCTCCCTTCAAGGATTCAACCATATCAAGTCTGCGGATTTTCTTTGTAAACATCAGACTTACCGCCATTGAAACGATTAAAACCGTAAGCCCCGCCAAAAGGTAATTAACGGGCGTAACAGTTGCATAGTAGTCAAAGTTTTCTCCGTTGGAATTCATCATCGCTTCAAGCATCGGTTTTCCGAACGGTGCGCCGAGAATAATTCCGATTACGGATAAAACGGCGTTCTGCCTTGTGATAAGCGAACGGATTTTCTTTGACGAAAAGCCGAGCACTTTAAGCGTTGCAAACTCCTTTAATCTTTCATGGAAAGACAGATTGCCGGTGTTATAAAGCACCGCAACAACCATTACGAACGCAAATATAACCATTGCAACTACAAGCACCCAGATAATCTGCATATTTTCCTCGTATATTTCACGCAACTCGGTAACATTGTAAACTGTGCTTATGCCTTTAGTTTTATCGGTTAGGATTTCATTGTTATTCGTTGCAAGAAGTGATGGAGTGAATTTGCAGTTTTCATTTTCAAAGTCTTTGCGTATAATCGTCAGCCCCGAGGTTTCAGGTGAACGGTTTATAACTCCGACCATGCTTTCGTGCCAGGTGTTTTCCTCGTAAATATGCCAGTAAATCTTATCGCCGACGGATATGTTCATCTTTTCGGCAAGCCGCCTTGTGACGGCAACTGTACCTTCGGGAAGAGCAGTAACTTCGGCTTTTGTGTCGGTAATTCTGAAAAGCCCTTTATTTTCAATAACGGTTAAGGTTTGCGTTGATTTTTCGTCGCTTACGGCGTGTTCCTTTGTTGCGACCTCAATGGCTGTTTTCATAACGAGTTCACCCGAAAGTCTTTCGGAAAGCGAGTCAATTTCGCTTAGTTTAACATCCTCGGTAAGCATTGCTTCGTATTCAAAATTCTGTATTTTTTCAAAGGTCCACGAATATACGCTGTTCAGCATTGTCAGCGCAGAGAATGTGCCTGTCAGCAGTACCATGCCCATCATTGTTCCGAACACAGCCATTATTGCACGCATTTTATAGCGTGAAATGTCCCTCAGATTATACCTTGCGGAAAAGCCGAGCTTTTTCCAGAACGGCAGTTTTTCAAGAAGAATCCTTTTTCCGTTTTTAGGTGTGGCAGGTCTTAATGCTTCACTCGGAGCGACCTTCAGCACTTTTCTGCACGAAAGATATGCCGACAGTATGCAAACTCCGATAACTGCAAGGGAAATTGCAAGGTACGAATAATCCGCCCTTGCCTGCCAGCCGGGAACAACATACCACTGTGAGAACATTGACACCATATAGTTGCCGAAAAGGTAAAAGCCGGAAAGCATACCGACAATTACGCCCAGCAGGGATACAAGGAAGCTGAAGCCCATATAGTGAAGCACTATCTTCCTGCGGCTTAGTCCCATGGCATTCATTGTGCCTATCTGCGTTCTCTGCCGTTCGACCATACGGCTCATGCCCGTCGCAATAACAAGTATGGCAATTGCAAGGAAAATCACCATAAATACATAGGAAAATGAAGCGTGCTGTTGAAGTTCTGCGGTCAGCCTTTCAATACCGACTATTGATGAAGAATCGACCATAGCAGCGTAATCGCCGTCAAGTGCATCTGATATTTCTTTTTCCCTTGAAATCAGTTCCTGCCCGTCAACGCCTCTGACAATTATCTGTGTATAAGGCAAAAGTGAAAACAATTTTTCTTCGTCTGCCTGCTTAACCGCTTCAAGAAGATTTTCCTTTGTGATACTGTCCGCAGTAAGACCGAATGCCGACAGCTTTTCTTCAATTCTTTCAATTATATCGGTATCTTTTTTCAGATCATCAACCGTTATTTTTTCATTTTCAATCAGGTGTGTTATGTATTCTTTAACAGGAAATCCCTCATAATTGATATATGCGTAACAGATATTTTTGAAGTTGGTTTCAGCATCAGTTGATGCGCACATATATTCATATTCGGGAGAAAGCACCGTGCCTTTTACAGTCTTTGTGAATTCAATACCGCCGTATTCAACTGTAAAGCTGTCGCCGATTTTAATATTCCACTCATCCGAGAAGTTTTTGTTAATCCAGATTCCGCTTTTGTCATTCGGATTGAAATCTTCTCCCGAAACAGTCTGAGGTTTGTTGACAAGATTTTCGGTCTGAAGAAATAAATCAAGCTCTGCACCGTCCTGTTTTGCGGCGCTGCCCGTAACCTTGGTTCGTCTCTGAGCCGTGTCGACAAAATCAAGCTTTCTTACGCTTTCAAGGTCATTTTCATCAAATTTTTCGCCGTATATCCAAACGGATGCGAGAACCGATTTTTCGTGAAACTCTTCTCTTGCCGCGTTACCGCCTATCGGGTCAGCCATAAAACCGGTATACATTGCAGTCGCAAGTACTACAAGGATGAACAGAGAAAAGAATTGACCGAAATTCTGTTTTAATTCCCGCAGGGTTTTCTTAAAGAGCATTACCACTGAACCTCCCTTACGGATACGGGATTTTCATTTACGGTAATCTCCTTTATTCTGCCGTTTTTCATTCTTATAACCTTGTCTGCGCAACGTGCAATATCGGCGTTATGAGTAACAATTATAACAGTATTTCCGTTTTCCTTATTGAGCGAAGAAAGCAGTTCGAGAACTGCTACGCCCGTTTCCGAATCAAGAGCGCCCGTCGGTTCGTCGCCGAGAATAATAGGAGGATTCTTTGCGAGCGCTCTTGCAATGGAAACTCTTTGCTGTTCACCGCCCGACATCTGCGAGGGGAATTTGTCAGCATGGTTTTCCAGCCCGACCTTTTTAAGCATTTCCATAGGGTCGAGTGCGTTTTTTATAATATCTTTTGACAGTGCAACATTTTCGTATGCGGTAAGACTCGGCAAAAGATTGTAAAACTGAAAAATAAAGCCGATGGTCTTTGCCCTGAAAGAAGCAAGCTGACTGTCATTCATATTGAAAAGATTTTCACCGTTTACCGTGATTTCGCCCTCAGTCTGTTTATCAAGACCGCCGAGCATATTAAGAACAGTTGACTTGCCTGCGCCCGACTGACCGAGAATGACAACGAATTCACCCTCGTTTACGGTAAAGCTGACATTGTCAACCGCTTTTTGTGTTCCCTCGCCTGAGCCGAAGGTTTTTGAAACATTTTTGAATGTGATTATTTCCTTAGACATCTTAACTGTTCCCCTGAAAAATCTTATTTTTTGGCTATTACCGTTATCCACGGTTTTGACGGATGATGCCCGGACTGAACTGAAGTGAACCCGACGGATTTCAGGACAGCTGTCAGCTGCTCGGCAGTATAGCACTTCATACCGTCAATAATCTTTTCGAATTTAAGACCTGTTTCGTCATGGCCGTCGGATTCGTTGCAGATTAAGAACGTGCCGCCGCTTTTAAGCACTCTGTGAACCTCTGAAAAGCACTTTTCAAGGTTGCCCCAGAAATAAACCGTTTCAAATGCCGTGGCAAGCTCAAACGAGTCATTGTCAAGTGAAAGCTTTGAAACATCACCCTGAAGCACCCTGCACCTGCCCGACGAAATCATATCCTTGTTGTATTCTCTTGCCTTCTCAACGGAAACCGCAGAGTAGTCAACGGCAGTTACCTTTGAATGAGGATACTTTTTCATCAGTTCACCTGCGTTTCTTCCGCCACCGCAACCGAGGTCAACTGCAGCTTCGGGATTGATGTCTTTAAGAAAAGACATACCCCAGTCGGATAATTTGGCGTGTCCGCCGTTCATTCCGTTTACCATCATCTTACCGAGAAAGCCCTCGGGTTTTCTTGTCTGATTAAAATAGTTTTTCAGAATTCCCATATTTTACCTCTCAAAATCAATTCTTACTATCTGCATTTTCATAAAGCTGTCGCCGATTTTTGATAAAGTTCTGAAAAGCGGCGGGATGGATTTGTCCTTCAAATCATTGTAGCCGAGCATATAACCCTTTGAACTGACAGCCGCATTTTTAAGCCACGGCAAAATATCGTTTTCAATGCTGTTCACGCTGAAATAGTCTGCTATGCTTGTAATGCCCGCTTCCTTAACCCAGGTTTTGAGCATTATTTTCACCGCTCTTTCATTTGCCGCATCAAAGCAAAGCTTACCGCCCGGAAAGCGCTTTGCCATGGCGTTAAACAGCTTTTTAATATCTTCTTTTTTGAAATAATAGAAAACGCCTGCCGCAATAAAGCACACTCCGTTTTCGGCATTGATTTCGTCAAACCACGAAAAGTCATTAAGGTCGGCGGCTATGTTCTTCACTCTTTCGCTTTCGGGCAGAAGAGTATTCCGAACGCCGATAACGTCGGGCAAATCTATGTTATAAATAAGGCATTTTCCGTTGTCGCAGTTCTCGGCGGTCTGGTCAAGCCCGCAGCCGAGATTGACTATTGCCGCAGAGGGATGCTCTTTAAGGTAGTTTTTTGCTTCAATCATAAGGTCATTTTCACGCATTGCGACCTCCAATGCGCCGAAACGGTAAGCCGTGCTTTTTGCTCTTTTTTCAAGCTCGGAAAAATCGTAATCAATCCTGTCAATCAGCTCAACCGCTTTTCTGTCCTCAAAAAGATTCGGAAAAAGCTCGGTGCAGAGCTTTCTGCCGTAAAGCGGAATTACAAGCGTTTCCTGAACGATATTCTTTTCAATGTGTGTTTTTCCCATGACAATTACTTCTTTCCTACAAGCAGGGCAGAGCCTGACAGCTCCATCCACACGGATTCAAATTTTGATATAAACTTTCCGTCGGTTGTGTCTATAAACTCAACTTTTTCGTAACCCATATCACGAAGCTTCTGAACGAAGGTGCTCATGTCGCCGTATTTGTGTTTTGAAAAAATGTCGTGTATTGCAAAGGTGCCGCCTTTTTTCAGCACACGAAGTGTTTCAAGTAAAATTTCCTGTCTGTTAGTTGACGGAATATTGTGATAAACATAGTTGCTGACAACCGCATCAAAGCTTTCATCAGGGAAGTTGAGTTTGTTTGCGTCGCCTTTTTCAAACGAAACATTTGAAACGCCTTCCGCCTTTGCGTTGCTTTCGCAAAGAGGCAGATTGAAGGAAGCGTATTCCTTTCCCCAGCGGTCAATGCCGATAAACGAAGCACCTGGATTTCTCTTTGCGCAGGCGATTGTAAGTGCTCCGCTTCCGCACCCGACGTCAAGACCTTTTTCTCCATCCTTAAGCTTAACAAAGTCAGCTATGCCTTCTATTATCTGTTTTGACATTTGCCGTTTGCCGTTGTATGAAAACGCTCTGTACATAAGCGCCATCCACAGCGAAACAACAAAGCCGATAACCGTTCCGACCAGAAATATGACAAACAAAACGGTTTTAAGCTTACCGGAAACAAGTCCGCTTAAGCCGAAAACGACGAATAGAATCAAACAAACTGCCGTTGCGACAACCGCAGACAGTACCATGCCTTTGGGCATCCAGTTTTTGTAATCGGGTTTCATATTATTACTCCTTTTTATCCGAATAAGCCATGCTTTTTGTATTCCTCGCTTGTGAGCGAAACAAAAGTATAACCGGTATCGTCTATTGCCTTTTTCAGCTTTGCTTCATCAACGGGTATGTCCGTAAGAAACGTTGCTTCTTCCTTTTTTCTTGATGCGGAAACCTTTTTCGCATCGGGGAATTCACGCCTTATTGTGTCGCAGATATGCGCCTCGCACATACCGCACATCATTCCGTCAATTTTTACCGTTATCTTATTCATATTATTACTCCTTTATTAACCGAGCGCCACGTCGAGCGCCATCATTACCGTAAATCCAAATGCGAACATCACAACGCCGATATTTGAGTGTTCGCCTGCCGACATCTCGGGGATAAGCTCCTCAACAACGACATAAATCATTGCGCCTGCCGCAAAGGCGAGAAGATATGGCATAGCGGGAACAAGCAGACCTGCAAACAGTACAGTCAGAAGTGCGCCTATCGGCTCAACTGCGCCCGACAGTGCTCCGAGAGCAAATGATTTTGATTTTGATTTGCCCTCTGCGTGAAGCGGCATTGAAATAATCGCGCCCTCGGGAAAGTTCTGTATGGCAATACCTAGCGAAAGCGCAAGCGCACCGCCTGCCGTGATTTCGGCAGAGCCCGAAAGAAGTCCCGCATATACAACGCCGACAGCCATACCCTCGGGAATATTGTGAAGAGTAACCGCAAGTACCATCATTGTGGTTTTAGCCGCACGGCTTTTCGGCCCCTCTGCCTTATCGGCATACATATGAAGATGGGGAATAACCCTGTCGAGAAAAAGCAAAAACAGTATTCCGAGCCAGAAGCCGATAAATGCGGGCAGGAATGCAAGCCGACCTTTGTTTTCGCTTAAACTCATAGCAGGTATCAGCAAGCTCCAGATTGAAGCGGCAACCATTACTCCGCCTGCAAAACCCGTCAGCGCACGCTGAATATTACGGCTCAGTTCCTTTTTCATAAAGAAAACACAGGCTGAACCGAGAACCGTTCCCAAAAATGGGATGGAAAGCCCTTCAAAAACATCAAGCCACATATATCGCACCTCACTTTCAATACAAATATGAGTTAGCAACGGCTAACCGCAAAATCAAAAAATTAAGTCATTTGAAAATGACCTCAAATATTCAGTTAGTCTCCGCTAACTATAATATCACTTAATATTATAAAAGTCAATGCTAATCAAATACAATAATGCTGTGAAATCTTTACACAGAACAATAAAAAGCCTTTCCTTCTCTCTCGAAAAAGTGCTGGACTTATTCGTGAGGTTGTGATATGTGTTTGTGTTGCAAAGGAGAGTGACACAAATGAGTATTATCGAGGAACTGTGGAACGGCAACATCAATCCGAGTGATGAAATTCGGACAAAAGGCAATCCCGAATATGAAACTTTGCTCGTAAGTGTGAGCGAGTCATATGATGAGCTGAAAAAAGCCCTTTGTGAGCCGCAGAAGGCATTATTTGAGCGTTTCGTAAGGGACAGCGAGATGTTATCGGTCATACTTGAAAAAGCCGCATTCCGCCGAGGATTCATCCTGGGAGCGCAATTCACAGAAGATATTTACAAATAACAAAGCACCGCTTTTCGGCGGTGCTTGTTTCGTTTAACTGTAAATATGCATATCCGACAAATAGCCGATGGTTCGATTAAAAGTATAGCCGTAGTTTCTTTATTGCTGTTGCCAGTCTGCAAGATATATCAGATTGTGAAACTCCAAGCAGGTTAGCAATATCCTGCTGCTTGAAGCACTTATAATAATATAGGTCTATCAATAATCGTTGTGCCGGGTTAAGTTTATTGATTGCTTTGTGCAAACGTTCTATTTCGTCCTTTTTCTCAAGTTCAAAATAAAAGTTTTTGTCGGGTATGACAATCCACTCTTCTTTGAAACAAAAACAATGAAGATGGCGTCTGGTTTCTTTACGATTGTTGTTTTGCTCTTCTTGATCAAACCTTCTAAGAATCCGATACCACATAGGACTGATCTCAATTTCAATTATGCCAGTTGCACTTTTGTACTGATAAATCATATTAAGCGTATCCGATGAAGAGTTCATATCTGTCATCGCTTCGTTTTTCAGCCCAGACAGTAAAGTATTCATCACCTTCTACATTTTTATAAAACTCCAGAGTGCCCTTGATATCTCGTAAAACATAGTATTCGTTATTTGCGCGGACACCGATAGGTGTATCCCAGCAGCTGGTTGCATCATCAATATATATAAGTCCGATGCTCTTGCCATACTCGATAGCATAATTGATATAGTAGTCAATGTCTATGTTGACTGGCTCGGTAACCGGTTGAGTGGTAGTGATTGGAACGGTAGTCGTGACCGGCTTCGTTGTTGTGACATGAGCCTGAGTCGTTGATGGAACAGTAGCTCTTTGCGTTGTCGTTGTTATCGGTTTTGTTGTCGCAGGTTTCTGCGTTGTGGTTTCAATCTGGCGCTCGGTAGTCGGCACAGCAGTTTCGGTTTCAATTTCATAAGTTTCAGTTTCGGTGACGGATAATATTTCCGTTGCCGTTTCTTTTTCTGTTGTCGAGAATGTGATTTGCGTTTCGCTCGTTGACTTTTCTGTCGGCGGTGATTCTTTAATCGTGAATACCGTTGCCGTTATTGTCGCTAACAGAAGAACAAGAACTGCGATTGTAATCTTCATATCACTCACCTCGTTTTCTGATCTGTTCGTAAATCCATTCCTCCAATTGTTTTGAAGGAACAGCTCTTCGTCTGCCCATCTCTATAACAGGGAAGGAAGAATCTTCTTTGCTGTAACGGTAGAGAAACTTGTCTGACACTTTGAGTATTGCAGCTGCCTGCGGTATGCTGATGAACATCGGCATATCGTCAAATGATTTGTATTCTGTAACCTTCATATAAACACCTCCTAAGGTCGTTTGTGTTGTAACTCTTGTCGGAGGTTATTGCAAGTCATTTTTAACATTTCATATTGATTCGTTTCGCAATGTCCAAATATTGGTACAGGCAACTATTTACAAAAATCTAAATGGATGATATAATCAACGCGCAAGTGAACAAATGTTCTAAAAATCATTTTTACGAAAGGAGTTCTGATTATGTTTGGCACACAAAAAGAACATGAATTTCCGTATCCGCCCGGATCATTTTTTATCGTTCCGTTTGATATCTTTGAGCGCGGTCTTTCGCCGAGAGCGTTCAGAGTCTATTGTGTTCTTGCCCGTTTCACTGATGAGCACGGCCAGTGCTTTCCTTCACGCGAAACAATAAAGAATATGTGCGGCGGGATTTCTTTTCCCACTGTTGATAAAGCTCTCAAAGAATTAGAGGACAAGGTCCTCATAAGTATCGAGCACAGATACAAGGATAATAAGCAGACTACAAATCTGTATACGCTCTATGATCTTGACAATAAGAAAGAAGCTATGAAGCATCTTGTCAAGCAGGCATATACGCCTGACGGCGAACTGCTTTCATACTTTGAGTACTATTGATTGCGCGCGCCTTTTTGCCAACTATATAAGCAGGGTTAAGTCGGGTGTGGCTTTCGCTCCCCGACGGGCTCACATCAGCCGGCAGAGCCGACTGTTTAGCGGTTTTAACGATATTCCGTAAAGCGTGTATGTTTTGAAATGAGGCTTTTCAGATTATGAACAATGAGAACAAGAAAAGATATGCTTTTAATATGACTCCGTCAAAGGATAATAAGATAAAAACGGCGATGATTCTGTCCGGCACAAAGAACCGAAGTCACTTCATTAATGAGGCAATTGATTTCTATATCTCCTACCTTTATGCCGAGCAGAGCGTCGACTGTCTCTCGCCTATAATCAATCGGTCATTGAAAAATGTAATCGCAGGGACAGAGAAAAATATGTGCGAAATGCTTTTCAAGTTGACTGTTGAGATGGGAGTGCTTACTGATATTCTGTCCGGTGAATATGATTTTTCGCAAGAGCAGATTGATGAAATACGCAAACATATTGCACAGAGCGTTGCCGAGACAAACGGCATTATTAAATTCGGTGATGAGGATAATTCGTAATGGCAAAGATCATTTTATCAACTAACTATTACCGAGCCGGTAACGTTAAAGGTGCAAGTAATCTTGTTCGGTATATGGCAACTCGCCCGGGTGTTGAGAAGCTTGAAGTCAACAGCGACAGGCGTCCGGTTACACAGAAACAGGATGAGATGATACGAAGGGCTATTAAAAAGTTCCCCGAGGTGTATCTCTATCCTGAGTTCAATACATTCCTCGAAGATAAAACAAGAGCCACTGCCGAGGAATTACTCGCCGCCGTGGTCGAAAGAAACGTTGAAAACGAACCTGACATGAGCGCTCTCGTTCACTATTACGCAGAGCGTCCCGGCGTTGAAAAACACGGCTCGCACGGTTTGTTTTCCGATACGGATGAAGATATTGATCTCGATAAAGTAGCCGATGAGGTAGCTCATGTCCACGGTATTGTTTTCACGGATGTCATATCTCTTCGCAGAGAAGATGCATCTCGTCTCGGATACGATAATGCAGAGGCGTGGAAAGGTTGTATCCGCCGTAATCTTAATGAGATTGCCCAAGCTCATAAAATCAATATGAGCGAACTGAAATGGTATGCTGCGTTCCATAACACGGAGCACCATCCGCATGTTCACCTTATGGTTTACTCTGAAAACGGAACGGGATATATTACCAAGAAAGGCTATCTTGATCTCAAAAGCGCTCTCGTTAATGATATATTCCGCAACGAGCAGTATAAATTATTCAAACTGCAAACCGATATCCGTGACGAGCTTAAGCAGACATACGATGAAATCATTAAGCGACTTGTAAATGCCGAAGTCAGCGATAATATGCTCGGGCAGTTCATGGATTTGCGGCATGATCTTTCTCAATGCAAAGGCAAAATGATTTACGGTTATCTGCCAAAGAGAGTGAAAGTCAAGATCGATAATCTTGTGAAAGAGATTGCAAAAGTGCCTGAGATAGCTGAACTCTATGCCGAGTGGAACCGTCTCAACCGTGAAAAGCTGTCGGTATATTATGACAGCCGTAACGACGAAGACATTCCGCTTGAGGAAAACGACGAATTCCGTTCGCTTAAAAATCAGCTTATCTCATATGTCCTGAAACTTTCCGAGAGCATAAGCCATACAAGTCAGCAAGGCGTTGACAATACAAACAAGGCCGTTATATCCGATGCGCTGAGTCTGTTTGCATATGCTATGAGCATAGCTTCTTCAAAGAGAATCGACAGCCTTAACGGTCAGATTGATATCGAGCTTAGGAAGCGTGAAATGGAAAAACGTGCGGCTCATGGCTTGAAGGGTACTACAGAGAACACCAAAAAGGAAAATGATGAAGAACCTTCCGAAATTGCTTCGGGCAATGTTGCCGCCGTTATCGGCATCGGTATCGCAGCCGTTGATACGGCTGTTCGCAAGTTAAACAAGGCAGAAACGCCCGAAGAAGAACCTGAGGAAGAAACACCTTGGCAGGCTGAAAACGAGCCTGAAGAGGAATATTACGAAGAATATGAGCCGTATGAAGAACCCGAAGAAGAATTCCATTATTACAATGACGGATTGCTTTCAATAGGCGATTCAAGAAAGTTATTGGAAATTGTCGATGAGGATGAAAACGGTGAATATGTAATTGAGGAAGTCGGAGAAATGAGATTTCCGTACAGGGCTAAGCTCGATGATATCAAAGCCGAGCTGGAAAGCTATGAGCGTACTTATTACGAAGACGGCACATTCTCATTAGGCGATGCTCCGGAAATATGGGAAGAGATTGGTGTGGATATAAACCATAACGATATTGTGGAATTCCGCGGTTATGTTGAAGGTTACGAAATTGAAACCGAAGATGAGGACGAAGGTTTCTTCATGTCAATGTAAAAAAATTATGCTATACCCGTGCAAAAAGTTTACACAGAACAACTTAAAAGGGTTTTACACGAAAAAAGGAGGAAAAATATGTTTACGAATTTTGATGAAATGCCCGTTACATTATCGGTTGAACAGGCGGCAGAGGTGCTCTCAATTGCGCCCGTCAGTCTGTATAAGCTGATAAAAAAGGACAGCACCTTCCCTACAATGAAGATAGGAAGGCGCATAGTAATTCCGAAGGATGCTCTGAAAAAATGGATTGATGAGCAAGTTAATTCATAATTGTCTGGATATTTATGAAATTATGTGGTATTTGTTTGTGTCGGAGGTGATAATATGGCTCGCAGAGCTAAAGGACAAGGTACAATCCGCAAACGGAAAGACGGCAGATGGGAAGGCTGGTTTAATATCGGCAAGGACGAAAGCGGCAAGGTTAAGCGTATAAGCGTAACGGCTAAAACGAAAACCGAGTGCCAGGAAAAGCTTAAGACGGCACAGGAAAAATACAGCGAGGAACAGAAAATCCTTGCGACACACAATTATCTTACCGAATCCGACCCCACGCTTGAAACCTGGTACGAAATATGGATAGATGCTTTCTGCAGGGGAGTAATCAAGGAATACACCGTTAAAACCTACGAAAACAAATTCAAGCTGTATATACTTCCCGAGTTCGGTAAAATGCGGCTGAGCGAAATATCAACGGTTGCCTGTCAGCAGTTCCTTGTAAATCTGCTCAACAACGGCAGAATAAGAAACAGAGAGAAAAAGGGCGCTTCACTTTCACACGACACGGTGAAGGGTATTCGGCGCACACTCAATGTCTGCCTTGAAAAAGCGGTTGACGAAGGGATACTGTCTAAGAATCCCTGCTCAAAGGTAAAACTGCCGACAGGACAAAAGCCCGAAATGAAAACAATGAAGAAGGAAGAGCTCGGCGCATTCCTTGAGGAAACGAAGAGATGCGGCTGTTATGAGTTCTATTACCTTGAACTGTCAACGGGAATGCGGCTCGGTGAAATATGCGCACTCGAGTGGACGGACCTTGACGTTAACAAAAAAACGATAAGCGTAAACAAGTCCGCAAGGAAGCTTAACGGCGAGATTATCATTACAACGCCCAAAACAAAAAGCTCAAATCGGACAATACGCATCAATGATGACCTAGTTGATCTTCTGCTCGCCATGAAGGAAAGGCAGATAGAATCAAAATATATCTTCCCGTCACCCGACACAGGCGGGATAAGAGATATGCCGGCGGTCACAAGACGGTTGCACAGGATTCAGGATCGGGCAGGACTGCCGAGAATCCGCTTCCACGATTTGCGGCACACCTTCGCAACGCTCACACTCGAGGCGGGAGTTGATGTCAAAACCGTATCGCAGATGCTCGGACACACGGATGCAGGCTTCACGATGAACACCTATATGCACGTCACCGATGATATGCAGAAAAATGCCGCAGACAAGATGAAAGCCATAATCGAGAATGCAGACAAAGGCGATAATGTAATCAACTTCCCGGCATAAAACACACAGCCACCGAGCAACATCGGTGGCTGTACTTTTCTTGTGTTATATGGTATAATGAACCCGACAAATCGGGATTTGTGGAGGTAAAAATGAGAATTGATGCAAGAACGATGGATTGGATAAGAAAACCGAAGAAATGTATTGTCACCGATGATACGGTTGAAATCATCACCGAGCCTTTTACGGATTTATGGCAGAGAACATATTATCATTTCAGAAACGATAATGCGCCAATCCTACAGTTGAAAACGGGCGAGCAGTATTTTTCCTTCGTTGTAAAAACTGCGTTTGATACAAAGGTTCGCTATGACCAAAGCGGCATAATTATGTATCTTGATGAAAACAACTGGTTGAAGGCGTCTATGGAATATGAAAACAGCAAGATACAAAGACTCGGCAGCGTTGTAACAAATAATGGTTACTCCGACTGGGCTTCTACGGATGTCGAAGCAGACATTAAATCCGTATGGTTCAGATTCAGCCGAAGAGAAGATGACTTTTGTATCGAAAGCTCCTTTGACGGAGAAACATATAAGCAGATGAGAATATGCCATATGTTTAATGTCAAAAAAGAAATCCGGTTCGGAATTTATGCTTGCAGCGCTGAGGATTCTTCATTCAGAGCAAGATTTACAAATATGGAATTAACGGAATGTAAATGGCTTGCGCACGACGGTCAACAGCCCGACAATAATCTATAATCAAACAGACAAATCGGGATTTGCGGAGGTAACAGTTATGAAGAAGACGAATATCGAATGGGAAAGAATGATAAGCGGTAAGCTGTATAACGCCCAGAGCAAAGACCTTATCAAGAATCACGCACTCGGTATGATGCGTTGTGACAGATTCAACAGAATCCCTCTTTGGCGTTATATCTCAAAACAGCGTGCATTGCAAAAACTGATTCCTTCTTCAAAGGGAAAGGATTTCTTTGTTTTCGCTCCGTTTTACTGTGAATACGGAAGAAATATCAAGGTAGGTTACGGTTGTTTTGTAAATTATAACTGCACTTTTCTGGACGTATCTCCAATTACGCTTGAGGACAATGTCTGGATTGGCGCAAATGTGACGCTTGCTACGCCGATGCACCCCTATCTTGCCGACGAGCGCCTGCCAAAAGATTATCCCGACGGAAAGCACGACTTGGAGTATTCAAAGCCGATAACAATAAAGAAAAACTGCTGGATATGTTCAAGCGCTACAATCACGGGCGGCGTAACAATCGGCGAGAACAGCATTGTTGCCGCGGGAGCCGTAGTTACCCGTGACGTCCCGCCCAACTGTATCGCAGGCGGCGTTCCTGCAAAGGTAATCCGTGAAATCGATGAACAGGACAGAATGAACGTGTGGGAAACATACATAAAGGACGAAACGCCGATGTCACTCAGAGACAAACTGAAGAACAATCCTGAAGATTAAATGACAAATCGGGAGTTGTGGAGGTAAAAAATGAATATGTGGATTATATTTGCAATACTGTCCGCTGTTTTTGCTGCGCTGACATCTATTCTTGCAAAGGTCGGAATCGAGGGTGTGGATTCAAATCTGGCAACGGCGGTACGAACCATTGTAGTTGTTATTATGGCGTGGGCTATGGTATTTATTACCAACACACAGTCGGGCTTATCCCAAATCAGCAGAAAAAGCTGGATATTCCTGATTCTGTCAGGCATTGCAACAGGGGCTTCATGGCTTTGCTATTATAAGGCAATACAGCTTGGGGACGTTTCAAAGGTTGTACCTATTGACAAACTGAGCGTTGTTGTAACGCTTATTCTTGCGTTTGTATTTTTACATGAGGAATTTACGGTGAAATCCGTAATAGGCTGCATCCTGATAGGTGCAGGAACATTGTTTATGGTGCTATAATATGATCTGCTAATAAGACAAATTCTGATTTAACGAGGACATGATATGGAATATATAAAAGTAACGAAGGATAACATTGAAAAAGAGCACATCTGCTGTGCCATTTCAAATAATAACGATGTTCAGGTCGCGTCTAAAAAAGCGTGGCTTTGTGAGCGCTTTGACGACGGACTTGTTTTTCTCAAAAGCACCGAGCGAGGCAAATGCTTTATTGAATATATACCTGCCGAAAATGCATGGAATCCGATTGAAGCAGACGGTTATATGTTTATTAATTGCCTCTGGGTTTCGGGGTCATTCAAAGGACACGGTTATTCAAACGATTTACTCGGCGAATGCATTGCCGACAGTAAAAGCAAGGAAAAAAAGGGCTTATGTATTCTCTCATCCGCAAAGAAAAAGCCGTTCCTTGCCGACCCGAAATATTTGAAATACAAGGGCTTTGAGGTCAGCGATGAAGCGGACAACGGTATTCAGCTGTGGTATTTACCGTTTGAAAAGGGAGTTGAAAAACCGTGCTTCAAGGAATGCGCAAAGCATCCTCATATTGACGAAAACGGTTATGTACTTTACTATACAAGCCAGTGCCCGTTTAATGCGAAGTATGTTCCGATCGTTGAAAGAACGGCTCAAGCGCAAGGCGTTGCATTCAAGGCAATTCACATAAAAAATAAGGCCGACGCGCAAAACGCGCCGACGCCGATTACCAATTACGCTTTGTTTTTCAACGGAGAATACATAACGAACGAGCAGATGAACGATAAAAGATTTTTGAAGCTTTTAGACCGATAAATTCTGATTTGCGGAGGAGATTATGAGTTTTATATTTGTTGCACTCGGCGGTGCGCTCGGAGCGGTTCTGCGCTACGCAATCAGTTTAATTCCTGTTAAAACGGATTTTCCCGTTCTAACGCTGATAACAAATGTCGTCGGTGCAGTTGCAATCGGTTTCATCGTCGGTTTAGTCAGTGAAAAGGAAAACGTATCACCCAATACTGTGCTGTTTTGGAAAACAGGAGTCTGCGGCGGTTTTACCACGTTTTCAACCTTTTCGCTTGAAGCAATAACGCTTTTTGAAAGCAAAATGTATTTTCTCGGTGGAATATATATAGTGTTAAGCGTAGCGTTTTGTCTGCTTGGAATTTTCTGTGGCAAAAAGCTCGCAACACTAATAGCCTGATAAATTCTGATTTGTAAAGCTGAAAGCCGCCGAGTGTTTCGGCGGCTTTTCTTATACCCATTTTTCTGTTTTGATGATTTCGCCCATACCGTTTGCAAGGGTGGTGTCTGCTGAGCAGTAATTCA
>Ga0247608_10003314_pt1 | contig 18971 bp, 18 predicted proteins | sample 176DNAGHGlowgp2_FD_193490 | JGI IMG/M metagenome (GOLD analysis project Ga0247608, IMG submission 193490) | Sheep rumen microbial communities from Palmerston North, Manawatu-Wanganui, New Zealand - 1766 DNA GHGlow gp2 | ecosystem: Host-associated > Mammals > Digestive system > Stomach > Rumen ...
CTTCGTTGAGGGCATCGCAGACGCCGAGCACACGGTCTTTTTCACCGAGTACGAACTTGGCGCGCTTGTAGTCCTCAGCACCTACCTCTTCCTTCACTTCCTCTAATTGCTCCCAAGTGCAGTCGCGTAGGGTCTCATACTTGCCCTCCGGATGCTTAGCCTGAATGTGCTTCACCACATTCTCGCAAGAGTTTCGACGGTCGTTGTAAGGAGAACCAGCCAACTGGTGCTTTACTACAGAATCTAGAAGCACGAGTCGATATCCATCAGGTTTGAATGGGAAATACTCGAACTCACGAGAGCGACAATCGAGGCGCATCAGACAACCTGCCTTTCCGAAGACAGAGGCAAACTGGTCCATGATGCCACAGTTGACACCGCAATAGTTGTGCTCTGTCGCCTGACCTGCCAATGCCATATCCCATTGTGACACCTTGTTGTCGCCGAATATGTCGTTGAGACCGAAGGCAAAGCAACTCTCCATGGCAGCAGAAGAAGACATACCCGCACCAAGGGGAACGTCACCTGCAAAAGCAATATTAAATCCTTTAACGGGTACGCCCAACTTCTTCATTTCAAGAGAGATACCATAGATATAACGAGCCCAACTTGCACGCGGCCCGTTGGGGTCGCTCAACTTGAAATCTACACGATCCTTCAAATCGATGGCGTAGGCCATTACGGTGTCTTCTGTACCATTGGCACGCATCTCTGCCATGATGCCTTTGTCGACGGCACCAGGAAAAACGAAACCACCATTATAGTCGGTGTGCTCACCAATGAGATTGATACGACCTGGAGAGGTATATACGTTGCCGGTCTTTCCATCAAAGTGCTTGATGAAACGGCTTCTTACAAATTCAATATCCATCATATTATTATTCTATTGGACAGTTTGATAATTATATTTATTAATCTACGGGGATATCAGTATTGACATTCTTGCAACCAACGAGGGCATAGAACAGAATGTAGGCCAGCATGGCAATGACAAGCCAGTAGCTGAAGATAGGGCCAGCCGACTTGGCCATAGCCTCCTGAATCAACGGCATGATGCCACCGCCGACAACCATCGTCATGAAAATGCCTGAGGCTGCCTCAGTGTACTTGCCGAGACCCTCTACAGAGAGGTTGAAGATACCTCCCCACATGATCGAGGTGCAGAGACCGCAAACGGGGATGATGAAACTCTTGGCAGGAACATCGTGACCGCTGAAGCTGATGGTAACACTCTCAGGCATGAAGATGGCGATGAGCAGCAGGATAATAGCCACCGTGCTGACGATGGTGAGCTGCAACTTAGTGGATACCTTACCAGAGATGGCGCTCGAACAGGCACGTCCAATCATCATCAGAAGCCAATAGGCAGCAGCAAGTGTACCGCCCACTGCAGCAGCACCTTCGAAGCCGAGGTCTGTGACATAGAAATTCAGCTCCATAGGAATACCGATCTCGATACCTACGTAGAAGAAAATGGCGATGACGCCAAGCAGACAATGACGGAAAGCAATCGGGCTATGCTCGTACTTAGGCTGTACCTTTCCGAGTGTCGGCTCAGGGATGGTTACACGACTGATGATCACAAACGAGATGGCGAATACGGCCATGCCGATGAACAGGAGAGGAGCCACATCGCTCATACTCGTGTCCTTGGTAACGGTACCAACAAGGATACCTGCCAGCAATGGGGTCAGCGTACCCGTTAGTGAGTTCATCGTGCCACCAATCTGAATCAGCTGATTACCCTTGTTACCACCACCTCCGAGAAGGTTCAGCATCGGGTTTACGACGGTATTCAGCATACATACGCAGAAACCGCAGATGAAAGCTCCAAGCAAATAAATAAGCAGGTTGAGAGCTACAGGAATGTTATCATAAGTGAAGACATAGGTGCCTGCACCTACAAGACTCGAAAGATACTGGAATACAAGTCCGATGATACCGACAATCAGTGCAGTCAGTGCTGTCTTCTTGTAACCATATTTAATAAGCATCTTACCTGCTGGAATACCCATGAAGAGGTAGGCAGCAAAGTTCATCAGATTACCCCATGCTTTGGCAAAGGGATATTCGAATCCCCAGATATTTCCGAAGGGTGCTCCCATATTTGTCACGAAACTGATCATCGCAAAGATGAAACACATCGTGATGATGGCAATCAATTTGCCATTGTTCTTTGTTTCAGTCATATTGTTTGGTTTAAAGTGTCGTTTTGTTATTCAGCGATACCGAAACGATAGATCGTCTTCTGCTTATAACGCTCGCCGGGTTTCAGTACTACGCTGGGGAAGTACGGGCGGTTAGGCGTGTCGGGGAAGTGCTGCGTCTCCAGACAGAAGGCTGAGCGATAGGGGAATGTGCAACCATTGGCACCTTTGTAACCGCTGGCATAGTTGGCGGTATAGAGCTGCATACCGGGCTCTGTGGTGTAGCACTCCAGCGTACGACCACTCTTCGGATCTGTTACTCTGGCAGCAAAGCTCAACTCGCCTTCCTCGTGCTTGTTCAGCACGTAGTTATGGTCGTAACCATGACCGAATATAATCTGCTCATTATCAGCGTCAATATCCTGTCCGAAGATCTTGGGCTTGCGGAAATCAAATGGGGTACCTTCTACCTTCAGGATCTCACCGGTTGGAATAGCGGTATTGTCGGTAGGCAGATAGAAGTCTGCATTGATTTCGCAGATCTGATCCTCAATCGTGGGTGTGGGATCAGCGGTACCTGGCAGGCTGAAGAAAGCGTGATGTGTCAGGTTCACGATCGTCTTCTTGTTGGTGGTAGCCAGATACTCGATGATAAGTTCATTAAGGTCGGTGAAAGTGAATTCTACTGTGATGTCCAACTCACCCGTGTAACCTTCTTCGCCGTAAGACGAAATGCGGTGAAGAGCCAATGCACGAGGACCCATCTGACGGGCATCCCATACTTTTGCATTAAAGCCTACAGTACCTCCATGCAGGTGGTTTGGACCATCGTTGAGTGCCAACTGGTAGTCCTTGCCGTTCAGCGTGAACTGTCCCTTGCAGATACGGTTTCCCCAACGTCCAATCAGTGTCGATAGATAAGGCTCATTGCCGCTCATGAGCTGCTGGATGCTGTCATGGCCCTGAATCACGTTAGCTACTTTACCATCCTTATCAGGCACCATTATAGCACAAATGGCACCACCATAATTGGAGATAGCCACTTCATAACCCTTACGATTCCTAAGAATGTACAGATCTGTCTTTTTTCCATTGATAGTGGTCTGGAAGTTTTCTCTCTTCAGACCACACAAATTCGCATTTTCTGTTGTTGCCATAATTGAAATGTTTTTAGTTACAAACTATTTTTTGCAAAGTAACGGAAAAAATTTCAATTGGGCAAAGGAAACGACGAAAAAAATGTTGTGGATATATTAAAAAAAGCTAAAGGCAGTTTTTTAGGAACTCTGCAACCACATAACTGCTACCTCCAATAAACACAAAATCCCCTTCTTTTGCTTTCAATTTTGCGGCTGCATATGCCTCTGCCACACTGGGGTAGGTATCGCCCTCGAGTCCTAACTGTTGTCCCATCATTTGGATTACGTGTTCCGAAAGGGCACGTTTATTATTGGCCTTTGTGAAGAAATAGGTAGCATGCTTGGGTAGCAAGGTCATAACGCTATTGACATCCTTGTCCTCCACCATACCGAACACAATATACATGTGATTGCAAACAACATCATTCAGCTGCTGACTCAGATACTCCCATCCGGCTGGGTTATGACCTGTGTCGCAGACTACTGTCGGTGAATTGCTGACCACCTGCCAACGGCCCTGCAGACCTGTAGTCTCGCAGACGTTCTTAAAGCCAGCCTTAATCTCAAGGCCCTTTGTGGGAGCCTTTGAGTCGTCGGTAAAGCGATACATATATCCGGCATTCTCCAATTGCCTGATGGCGCAGAGAATAGTGTTGGCATTCTTGGCCTGATAGTTTCCAAACAATTCTCCAATTATCGTGCCATAGCTGCGGGTATCGTAAATCGTTTCCGAGTGTTTTATTTCTGCCTTCAATACCTCAGGCTGGTCTTCTGCAAAAATGATGGGCGCTTTTTTCTCTGCTGCTATTGCCTCGAAGATGGGGCGTGTCTCTGGCAGTGCCTCACCAATGACTACTGGTACACCGGGCTTGATGATACCAGCTTTCTCCATCGCAATTTGTTCAAGGGAATTACCTAAAAGCTGCGTATGATCGAGACTGATGTTTGTAATGACAGATAGGATAGGGGTGATGATGTTCGTACAGTCGAGTCTGCCACCAAGTCCCACTTCTATCACAGCGATGTCTATCTCCATCTCACTGAAGTATTTGAAGGCCATAGCCGTTGTCAGTTCAAAGAACGAAGGCTCTAGGGGCTCGAAGAAGAAACGTTCCTGATCCACGAAATCAATAACATATGTCTCTGGAATGGGTTGGCCGTTGATACGGATACGTTCGCGGAAGTCCACTAGGTGGGGTGAGGTATACAGGCCTACCCTGTATCCACACTCCTGAAGAATAGCTGCGATGGTGTGTGCGCAGGAACCCTTGCCATTGGTTCCTGCTACATGGATACTTCGGAAATTCTTGTGCGGATGTCCGAAATGTTTATCTAAGGCAAGCGTGTTATCCAAACCTTCCTTGTAGCCACTGATCCCCACCTTTTCAAACATCGGCGTCCGGGTGAACAGATAGTCACAGGTCTCTTGATAATCCATGTCGGTCTACTTATGCCAATTACTGCAAATTAATTGAAGTAGTTCTTAAAGCGTTGGAAGATGGAATCCTTCGTCTGCTTGTCACCTTTAAAGTTGTCCGAATCCTTGAATTTCTCTACCAACTCCTTCTCCTCCCGGCTGAGTGTCTTGGGGATATATACGCTGATGTTCACCACCAGATCGCCCTTACCTGATCCATAGCCCTGTACTGCGGGCAGTCCTTTTCCCCTCAGACGGAGTGTCTTGCCTGGCTGAGTACCGTTATCAAGTTTCACTTTCAGTTTCGTACCGTCGATGGTGGGTACTTCAACCTCACCACCTAAGGCGGCTGTGGGGAAATCGAGCAGAAGGTTATAAATCAGATCATTGCCATCACGGATGAAGGTGTCATTCTCAGCTTCTTCAATGAATACTTGTATGTCGCCAGCGATGCCGTTGTGCTTTCCGGCATTTCCCTTACCCGGCACATTCACCACCATACCTTCTGCCACACCTGCGGGGATGTTGATCTCCACAACTTCCTCGCCTTTCTCGACACCGGTACCACCGCAATGCTTACACTTGTTCTTGATCACCTGACCCTCACCGTGACAGGTCGGGCAGACACTCTGCTGCTGCATCATACCAAAGATACTCTGGGTGGTATGGGTGATGACGCCACTTCCGTGACAGGTGGCACACTGCTCTTTACCGCTGCCAGCCTCAGCGCCGGAACCGTTGCAATGGGGGCAAGCGATGTCTTTGCGCACCTTGAATTTCTTGGTAACACCCTTGTTGATTTCCTCAAGTGTCAGTCTTACCTTCAGACGCAGGTCGCTACCACGATGCTGCTGCGGACGACGCTGACCGCCGAATCCGCCAAAGCCGTGACCTCCAAAGATGTCACCGAACATCGAGAAAATATCGTCCATGTTCATGGAAGCACCACCGAAGCCGCTGAAGTCGAAACCACCAGCACCTGGACCTGCGAAGCCAAACTGATCATACTGCTGACGCGTCTTCGGGTCATGCAATACGTTATAGGCCTCTGCAGCCTCCTTGAATTTCTCCTCGGCTTCCTTGTCACCAGGGTTTCGGTCGGGGTGGTACTTGATGGCTATCTTTCGATAGGCCTTTTTTATCTCGTCTTCTGAGGCGGTCTTCTCGACCCCAAGCACCTCATAATAATCTCTTTTCTGTTGTGCCATGTGTTGTTATTGTCCTACGGCCACTTTTGCGTGGCGGATTACTTTGTCGTTTAGTTTATAGCCCTGCTGCAGACAGTCGATCACCTTACCCTTCTTATCGTCACCCATGCCGGGAACCATCGCCACAGCCTCATGTACATCGGTGTCGAAGTCAGCATTTTCTGTTTCGATTTTGCTGACACCCTGTGTCTCAAGGGTCTTCATGAATTTCTGATAGATCAGCTCCATGCCTTCACGCAGCACAGCGGGGTCTTCGGTCTTGGCACCATTCTCAATGGCACGCTCCATATCATCGAGCACAGGTAGGATGGCAGTGATGAATTTCTCGCCTCCATTCAGAATAATCTCTGCGCGCTCCTTCAAGGTACGTTTGCGATAGTTTTCAAACTCTGCCACCGAGCGGAGCCACTTGTCTTTCAACTCTGCATTCTCGGCCAAAGCCTTTTCTAAAGGATCCTTTTCTTCTGTTTCCTCAGAATTATCCTCATCTTTAGAACTATCAGATTTTTCTGCCTGATTGTCAGTCTCTTCTACGGGAGTCTCGTCCAGAGTCTCCTCTTCTTCGATATTCATATCTTTTTCTGTCATAATAGCGTTGTTTTTAATCTCTGCAAATTTGCCTGCAAATATCGTGCCACTTTAGGCGTACATCTTTGCCTTCTGCTCCTTGATAGCCTCGTCGTATATATAGTCATCATAGGTCATCAGCTTGTCGATGGTGCCCTTAGGTGTCAGCTCTATGATACGATCGGCTACTGTGTTGATAAACTCATGGTCGTGTGATGCGAAGATGATATTACCTTTAAACTGTATCAGGTTATTGTTGAAAGCCTGGATACTCTCAAGGTCGAGGTGATTTGTAGGTGTGTCGAGAATCAGACAGTTGGCATTCTTCAACTGCATTCGGGCAATCATACAGCGCATCTTCTCACCTCCGGAGAGCACACACACTTTCTTCTGGATATCTTCGTCTTTAAAGAGCATACGCCCCAGATACGACTTCATGGTCACCTCATTACCTGATCCCCACTGTGAGAGCCAGTCTACAAGATTCATCTCGCTTTGGAAGAACGATGTGTTGTCGAGTGGGAGATAGGCGGTAGTGATGGTCACACCCCACTTGTATGTACCTGCATCTGCCTCGCGGTTACCATTGATAATTTCAAACAGGGCGGTCATCGCCTTCGGGTTATGACTCAGGAACACAGTCTTCTGACCTTTTTCAATGGTGAAGTTCACATTGTCGAAGAGCACGATTCCGTCTTGGTCTACTGCTTTCAGACCCTCTACTTCGAGAATCTGCGTACCAGGCTCGCGCTCCATTGAGAAGATGATGCCAGGATACTTACGTGTTGAAGGCGTGATCTCCTCTACGTTCAACTTCTCCAGCATCTTCTTACGAGAGGTAGTCTGCTTCGACTTTGCCACATTGGCAGAGAATCTGCGGATAAATTCCTCCAATTGCTTGCGCTTTTCTTCAGCCTTCATCTTCTGGTTCTGAGCCTGACGCAGTGCTAACTGCGAACTCTCGTACCAGAACGAGTAGTTACCAGAGAAGAGAGTGACTTTACCGAAGTCGATATCGACGGTCTGTGTTGAAACGGCATCCAGAAAGTGACGGTCGTGAGAAACCACCAGCACGCACTGCTCCAGATTAGAGAGATACTCCTCTAGCCACTGCACGGTGTCAAGGTCGAGGTCGTTAGTGGGCTCATCGAGCAACAGGTTGTCGGGATGTCCGAACAGGGCCTTGGCCAGCATCACACGGACCTTCTCGTTGTTTGAGATGTCTGACATCTGCTTATAGTGCTGACTCTCAGCTACACCTAAGTTCTGTAGTAGCTGTGCAGCCTCGCTCTCAGCCTCGTAGCCGTTCATCTCTGCGAATGCCATTTCCAATTCTGCGGCTTTCACTCCATCTTCTTCTGTCATCTCTGGCTTCGAATAAAGGGCCTCACGTTCCTTCATATTGTCCCACATGGGCTTATGACCCATCAGTACGGTATCCATCACAGTGAAGGCATCGTATTTAAAGTGGTCCTGCTCCAGTACGCTCATACGCTCACCGGGCAACATCTCCACCGATCCTTTGTTGGGCTCTAATTCTCCGCTGATAGCGCGCAGAAGAGTCGACTTACCCGCACCGTTGGCACCAATAATACCATAAATGTTTCCACTTGTAAACTTCAGGTTCACGTCCTTATAGAGAACCTTCTTTCCAAATTGAATAGCCAGATTTGTGACTGTAATCATCTCTTCCTTATACCTTATTTATAATATATATTACTGAATGAGGGTGCAAAGTTACGAAAAAAAATCGATACTTCCAAGAAAAACCTCCAATCGTTTGGCGTTTCATCTGATTTGCTGTAACTTTGCACCCAAATTCAGCTGATATGAGATACAATGCAGGATATAACCAGGAGGGAGAGTACGACCACTTCGTTGTTGCTGAGCCTATGCCATTGTTAGAGTGGCTCATAACAAATATATCGCAGTCGAAGTCGAAGATCAAGGCCACGCTGCAAGGTCGCGGCATCAAGGTCAATGGTAAGACGGTGTCGCAGTTTGATTTCCCTTTGGAGAAGGGCATGAAGATTGCTGTGAGCAAGACCAAACGTAACCAGAAGGGCTTCAAGAGCCGCTGGGTGAAGATTGTGTATGAAGACCGTTGGCTTATCGTTGTCGAGAAGGCTGAGGGCATTCTCTCAATGGCTGCTGGTCACTCTACGTTGAATGTGAAGTCCGTGCTTGACGATTATTTCAAGAAGTCGCGTCAGAAATGTACCGCTCATGTGGTGCATCGTTTGGATCGTGATACCAGTGGCCTCATGGTCTATGCCAAGGATATGGAGACGGAACAGATTCTTGAGCACAACTGGCACGAGATCGTCTACGACCGACGTTATGTGGCCGTCTGCTCGGGCGAGATAGCCGAAGACGACGGTACGATAGAGAATTGGCTGAAGGATAACAAGGCTTATGTCACCTATTCCTCACCTGTGGATAATGGAGGCAAATATGCCGTCACCCATTACCACGTGCTGGCTCGTACGGCCAATCACTCTCTCGTAGAGTTCAAGCTCGAGACAGGTCGTAAGAATCAGATTCGCGTTCACTCTGCTGATATGGGGCATCCTGTGTGTGGGGATACGAAATATGGCAATGGCGACGATCCTCTTCATCGTCTCTGCCTTCATGCATGGCTCCTGTGTTTCCACCATCCTGTGACGGGTGAGCCTATGGAGTTCGAAACCCCTTTGCCAACGGCTTTTAAAAAGATGTTTTGATTATGGATAATATTGGATATTACATTTTTCTTTTAGTTGCAGTCGTCGTCGCTTTTCTGATTGTCAAGAAAGTTGCCAGCTGCCTCATCCGTTCGATTGTACTGATCGTGTTAGCAGCGGTAATAGGATATATCTACTGGATGTATCTCAGGTAGTCTCTTCTGCAAAGACCTGTTCAAAACGCTCGCGGAGCTGTTGCGGGTTGGCAATGAGTTCACGCAATTCGTTGAGACTCCGTTCGTTAGACGAGTGGGGCAACCATAAACGGATATAGCCATTTACCGAATATTTCTCGTCCAGATGCTGTTTGAAGCGTTTCCAATGGCCCTCTTTGTCGAGTTCGGGATAGTTGCCCAAACCATATTGGATGGTGCGACGGATGACGATATCTACGCTGATATCCCGATCGGCTTCTGCCACAATCTTCCCATAGAGACTTCTTGGTGCATGACTGGCTGAGGCGCGATGATCCTCCACCGCTTCTTTCATGATCTTGATTTGTTCCTTCGTGAACCATTTCTTCAGTCTGGCGTCATTGGCCAATAACTTCCCGCCAGTCAGGTGATGAATGGCGCGAGGTCCCGACATGCCTAAGTCGTGATAAGCCGCAATGACGTAAGCCATATTGATATCGGCGCCCGTCATCTTCACCATCTCGAGCGAGCGGCGTATCACACGGGTCACATGCTCCAGATTATGAGCACGGTCGAAGTCGGCATACTGGGGTAGAATCTGTGTCTCGACGAACTCTACCAGATCGAGGCTTGGGCTATTAGTCATCATAGAATTGTGTCTATTTTGATGCAAAGATACGAAATAATTCATAATTCATCATGCATAATTCATAATAATTTTGTATTTTTGCACGGAAATAACTAAAAATATGATGGAAGAGAAGAGAATCGAGACCAATTCCATGAAGGCTTGGTTGCTGGCTGCTCGTCCCAAGACGTTGTCGGGTGCAGCCGTTCCTGTGATGATAGGTGTGGCGCTGGCTTATGCCGATGCTAAGACGTATGGCGACGATGTGTTCAGTTGGCTGGCAGCGGCGTTGTGCCTGCTCTTTGCCTTCATCATGCAGATAGATGCCAATTTTATCAACGATTTTTTCGATTTCGCCAACGGCACCGATGATAACGATACGCGCTTAGGCCCGCGTCGTGCTTGTGCGATGGGGTGGGTAAAACTCGATTCCATGAAGAAAGTTATCGCCTCTACCACCTGCATAGCCTGTCTTGTCGGTCTGCCTTTGGTATATTGGGGCGGGCTGGAGATGATTCTCATCGGAATGGTTTGCATCGTGTTCTGTTTTCTCTATACCACTCATCTGTCGTATATGGGCTTGGGCGATGTGCTGGTGTTGGTGTTCTTTGGCATCGTACCCGTCTGTATCACCTATTATATCCAATTGCACACAGTGACGTGGGAGGTTTTCCTCGCTTCTGTCGCCTGTGGTATGGTCATCGATGCCTTGCTGTTGGTGAATAACTTCCGCGACCGCGATACGGATCGTGAGGCGGGCAAGAACACGCTCGTGGTGCGTATTGGAGCCAAAGGAGCTCTGCAGTGTTATCTGGGTGTGGGCATTGGGGCTATGATCTTAGGTTTCACCTTCCTTATGAACGGCCATCCATTAGCATTTTTCCTGCCTTTTGTCTATTTGATTTTCCATGTGTACACCTATCTGAAAATCAAGCGTATCGACAGGGGCAAGGCGCTGAATATCTGTTTGGGGGATACAGCGCGTAATATTCTTATTTACGGGATTTGTGTGGCGCTTGGCTTGTTGCTTGTTTAGTTGAAGAAAGGCCAAGAGACACCCATGTGCATCACGCTGCCATTCATCGGGTAGTGTGGCGTCGTGAAGTATTTGCGGTTGGCTGAGCTGTAGAGCACATTGCTCATCATCACGAAGAAGCGCACACCCTTCAATTTCAAGTTGGCATAGACATCCACGAAGGGGAACTCTCCTAACTCCACCTTACTGTTGCTATTCTTCTGGATGGCAAACTGGTTCAGCGCGGGACAGAAATCGGGAGCCTCATATTTGGTGAAATACGTCACGTTACCACCCAGCTCCACATCGAGTACCCTTGCAATCTTGAACTTCAGATAGAGGTTTGAGAAGATGTTCAGTGCAGGCAACGGCAGCGCCTCGGTATTGCTTGAGTTCTGATAGGTGATGATATTCTCCCAATTCAGCGGTCCGAGTCTGAAGTCCTGGAACAGCTGTGCGGTAAGTAGATTGATATTACCGCCTTCCTGATACACGCCTGCTGTCATGTTCTTGCGTCCGATATGCTCGCCGCTGGCATTTGTGGTCAAGTCATAACTCATACCGAAATAGGTGTAGTTCTGTATCTCCTCGACAGCCAGACGCAGACGTGTGCTCGTCAACGAATACGACAGCATCCCCTCAATCCTCGTACGCATCTCCTGCTTGAAGTCGTTCTGACGGTCCCACCACAGATGTTGTGAGTGGTAACGGCGCTGGAAGAATGAGGGATTCATACGGTGAAAGAAAGCTTTAGCGGCCACGCGGATGCTGTCCTTCAGGAACTTGAAGTTCAGGTCGGTATTGAAGTCGAGTTTCAACTGTCCGGCATCTTCGCCAGCCATCCAGAACTCACCGGTGAGGTTGAAATGCAGGGTCTTGCCTTGTGTCTTATTCAATTGTCCGCCAACGCTGACGTTATGTTCTGTCCATCTTTGCTGGAATACGTTCGAACCCAGGGTGTCGGGCATGTCGTAACGACGATATTCGTGGGTGACGAAAGCCTTTAATCCCGCTTTCATATATTTGTTGAAGCCCTCGAGCAGAGCCAGTCCCAATGTGTTCTTTACTTGGAAATGCTTATTGGTGTCGTAGATGCTGTCATTACCCAAGACCCTGTAAAAGCGATCGAAATAATACTCTTTGGGGGCGTAGTAGGCCTGATAAATACGCTTGTAGTTGTGCAGTTCCAGCGTGTGGATGATGCTCGTCACAGGCACATACTCTTTCTTCATCGTCGCATCGATAGAATCCTGGATGGCCTGCAGTCGGTTCAGACTGTCTGCTATTTCCTGACTGTCTACCTTGATACGGGTGCTGTCGATCACCTCACTGGTATTCTCCTTTGGCGGCTCCATACCAGCGATGGCTGCACCATCCGGACGTCCCATAGGTGCACCGGTCTTACGACCAGAGGGGTCATCCTTGTTCTCTTTCTTCTTTTCCAGTTCCTCCTTCTCTTTCTGAGAGGCCTTTGCAAACTCGCGGGCCTTGAGCTCTTCTTCGGTCATAGGTACCTTCCGGTAGAAACCGATGTTATAACGATGGCTCAGAAACACGTGCAGGTTGTCATTGCGGTTCCAGTTCTTGTTGAGTACTGTTGCGATTTCATCGTCCGCATAATCTTCATTAATCGATTCCGGATGCATGATATATTCATCGTAGGTGATTCCTCCGTTCTCAGTAGCCTTCTGATGGTTCGTCGAGAAGAGGAAATGTGCGTTATAACGGTCTCCCAGATAAGTACCGAAAATCGAGCCATTGAAATGCGACACACTCTGATTGCTGAAATATCCGCGAGCGTAATCATAGGTCAACTGAAATCCGAAGCCTAAACGTTTGTTCACATTTACGGAGAACTTCGCATCGAGTCTGTCCTCGCCGTGCTGTTTGTCACCACAGTTGTCGTAAGTGAGGTAGGTGAGGGGTGAGAGGGTGTTGGTATACTGGAACTCGTCAGGATCTACCATAAAGAACGAATAGGGGTCTGTGAAGATAAACGAGCTACTCTCCTTACGGTCGATGAAGATGCGGTTCTGGCGGGCGGAATAGTTGTTGCCGATGGTGTTGTATTCACCATACTTACCTGTGTTGAACAGCGATTGGGGGAAGAGGTGGTGCAATGTGTCGGGAGTTGTGGGAATCACATTGCCGAACTTCCGGTCGACTGTCCACGTCTTCATGCCCTTAGGCACCTCCTTGTTCTTCGAGGTGGTATCGTTGTTATGCTTGTTGAAGTTCTGGTTGCGCTGTGTCACATTACCCATCTCGTCAATCTGGTTAAAGGTGTCCTGCGCCATCAGACCTCTGATGGCAAACAAACCGAGCAGTACTATGATCAGTCTTTGCATCATTTGTTAAACATACGCATGGAGGCTTCTGCCATCTTAAAACACATGGCGATGAGAATCACGATGATTCCCTTAGTCTTATCGTCGGTGAGGTAGATCACAACACCTACCACAGCCACAACCATAAAGATCAGGTTCAATATGTTACGTATAGCGTCCTTACTCATTTCTCGTTCAGGAGTGCAGTGAACTTGTTGAATATGAAGTCTTTACGATCGATAGTCTTTCTGCGGAACTTGGCCGAGAGTTTCAAGAGCTTCGTACGCTTCTTGTTGACAGCATATTTGTCGCTGATCCATTCCTCGGCAGTATAGTGGGTGGGGTCACGCTCCAGTTCGTAGTCGTAGCTGACGCGGGTCATCTGCACATCGGCCTTGCCGTCGCTGCAGTTCACGATGAGCTGGAAGTTCAGTACGGTACGGTCCAGCGAGAGGGCTGTGTTCTTAAAGACGAGCCACTCGTGGAAGGTGGCTCCCAACTGGTGATTGGCCTGATCCTGGATCGCCACCTTACTGCGCTCCATTAGCTGGTTCTCCTCGTTCACCATCTTGTTAAGCTGTGTCAGCAGGATATCGTACACTTGCCGTGCGCTCTTGCCCGGGGCGTTGATGGTGGCTTGCCAGCAGACTCTTCCGTCCACCATTGGTACGGCGTTTTCTGCGAGGTATTTGGCATCGGGATTGGTGTTCTGTACAGGGGCAGATTCTACTCTTTCCCAAGTATTGTCCTGTGCGGCAGCCATGAGTGGCATCGCCATCAGCATGGTTATCAAAATCTTTTTCATTTCTACCTTATTTTAATTACGCTGCAAAAGTACGAAAAAATAGTGAATAGTGAATAGTGAATGCTGAATAATTTGGAACTATTAACTATTCGTAGAATCCAATTGCTCCTGCAGGCGGAACACTTCGTCGCGGTACTGCGCCGCTTGGAGGAAATCCAACTGTTTGGCTGCTTCCTTCATCTTGCGGGTGGTTTCAAGCAGCAGCTTTTGCAACTGTTCGTGAGTCATCTGGCTGATAATCGGGTCTGCCGTCATCATCACTCCTGTCTGGCCGCTTTCCGCTGCCACACCGATGTTACGTAGCATCTCTTTGGTATCTGCGCGGTTCTCCTTCTGTAGGGCACTCACGCTCAGGTTCTTCACAATCTGTTTGGGCGTGATACCATGTGCCTCGTTGTATTGTATCTGTTTCGTGCGGCGACGTAGCGTCTCATCGATGGTCAGCTGCATCGAGGCAGTGATGGTGTCTGCATACATGATTACCTTGCCGTTCACATTTCTCGCTGCACGGCCGGCCGTCTGCGTCAGACTGCGATGGTTGCGCAGGAAACCCTCTTTGTCGGCATCGAGGATGGCCACGAGCGACACTTCCGGCAGATCGAGTCCCTCACGCAGCAGATTCACGCCCACCAGTACGTCGTAGACACCCTGTCGCAGGTCGCTGAGAATCTTCACGCGGTCCAGCGTCGACACGTCGCTATGGATATAGGCGGTGGCGATATGGTGGTCGAGCAGATAGCCGCTGAGTTCCTCTGCCATACGCTTGGTCAGTGTGGTTACGAGTACACGTTCACCACGATGATTGCGGGTGAGAATCTCGTCCATCAGGTCATCGATCTGATTCTCGCTCTTGCGCACCTCAATCTCGGGGTCCAGCAGTCCTGTGGGACGAATCACCTGTTCGACCACCACACCCTCGGCCTCTTCCAGCTCGTAGTCGGCTGGGGTTGCTGATACGTAGATCACTTGGTTGATCATCTCGTGGAACTCATCGAAGGTCAGCGGACGGTTGTCGAAGGCTGCCGGTAGACGGAAACCATATTCCACGAGGTTGGTTTTACGGGCTCTGTCGCCGCCATACATGGCGCGTATCTGAGGAACCGACACATGACTCTCATCGATAATCATCAAGTAGTCGTCGGGGAAGAAGTCCAACAGACAGTAGGGCCTTTCGCCCGCCTTGCGTCCGTCGAAATATCGACTGTAGTTCTCGATGCCCGAACAGTGCCCCAGTTCCTTGATCATCTCCATATCGTACTCCACGCGCTCCTTGATGCGCTGGGCCTTGATGCCGTCGCCCAACTCTTCGAAGTAGGCCACCTGCTGCATCAAATCGTCCTGAATCTCGCGGATGGCGATGTTCGTCTGCTCTTGTGAGGTCATAAAGAGGTTGGCGGGGTAAAGCTGATATTCCTCGAAACGAGCCAGCCGGTCGAAGGTCACCGCATCGACCTCCTCGATGGCGTCGATCTCATCGTCCCAGAAGGTCACCCGCAGAACGACCTCGCTATAAGCCATTGCGATGTCAATGGTGTCACCCTTCACACGGAAGTTGCCTCGCTGCAGATCTACATCATTCCGGATATAAAGGGCAGATACCAAATTCCTTAACAGCATGTTGCGGTCTAACTTCTGTCCAACGTGCAGACGGATCACATTCTCCTGAAGCGCTACAGGACTGCCCATACCGTAGATGCACGACACAGACGATACCACCACAACATCATTTCTGCCTGATAGTAAATTAGATACGGCAGAAAGTCTCAGACGGTCAATCTCTTCGTTGATAGCAAGATCCTTTTCTATATAGGTGTCGCTGGCGGGTAGATATGCCTCGGGCTGATAATAGTCATAATAGCTGACATAATATTCGACGGCATTCTCGGGAAAGAAACCTTTCATCTCGTCGTAGAGCTGGGCGGCCAGCGTCTTGTTATGGCTCAGTATGAGGGTAGGGCGGTTCATCTTGGCGATGACGTTCGCCATCGTGAAGGTCTTTCCCGAACCCGTCACGCCAAGTAGTACTTGCGACTGGTCGCCGCGCTGCAATCCTTCCGTCAGTTCCCTGATCGCCTCAGGCTGATCGCCGGTAGGCTGATAAAGGGAAGTCAGTTTAAATTCACTCATAACAAAGTGCAAAGATACAAAATAATTCATAATTAGTAATGGATAATGCATAATTTTGAAAAAAAACTTTGTTATTTTGCCGAAAAATCGTAACTTTGCACCCCGATATGAAGAAAAATATCATAATAGGTTCGTGCGCGATGCTGTTTTTGTGCAGCTGCGCCGGAGAGTTCAACAAGGTCTACAAGTCGGCCGACGACAGCTATAAGTACGAGTACGCCAAGGAGGCCTTCGCCAATAATAAGTTCCAGCAGGCATGCGCCTTGCTGGAAGAGCTTGTGACTGTCAAGAAGGCGAGTCAGGATGCTCAGGAGTGCCTTTATATGCTGGGTATGGCGCAATACTGTAATGGTGACTTTGAAGCCGCTTCTGCCACTTTCAAAAAGTATGGCAGCAGCTATCCGCGTGGCACCTATGCTGAGGCTGCCGCCTATTACGTAGGTCAGTCGCTCTATGAGAGTGCGCCTGAGCCCCGTCTCGATCAGACACCCACCATCGGCGCCATCAATGCCTATCAGAACTTCCTAGACCTCTATCCTGACTCTGAACTGCGTCCCGCTGCCCAGAAACGGCTCTATGAGCTGCAGGACAAGCTTATCATGAAGGAATACCTCTCTGCTCAGCTCTATTATAACCTCGGCGGTTATTTCGGCAATATCAACAAGAGCGACGAGAGCAACTATACTTCGTGCATCATCACCGCCCAGAATGCGTTGAAGAGCTATCCCTATTGCTCCATGCGCGAGCAGTTCTCACTGCTCATCATGAAGAGCAAGTTCGAGTTGGCAGAGAACAGCACTGAGGACCGTCGTCTCGACCGTTATCGCGATGCGGAGGATGAGTGCTACGGTTTCATCAACGAGTTCCCCGACTCCAAGGACGTGCGCACTGCCGAGAAGTTCATCGCCAAATGCAAGAAAGTTATCAAAGATTAAGAATATGGATTACAAAAAATCAAAAGCACCGGTTAATACCGTGACCCGTAACATTATGGATCTCTGTCGTGATACCGACAATATCTACGAGAGTGTGGCCATCATCGCCAAGCGTGCCAATCAGATCAGCGCCCAGATCAAGGAGGACCTCTCCAAGAAGCTGGCTGAATTTGCCTCTTACAACGACTCTCTCGAAGAGGTGTTCGAGAATCGCGAGCAGATTGAGATCTCACGCTATTACGAGAAGCTGCCGAAGCCCACGCTGCTGGCAACTCAGGAGTTCATCGAGGACAAGGTCTACTGGCGTGACCCCTCTCGTGAGAATCAGCAGTTTGATTAATGGCGTTAGACTTCCGTTCTTATGTGGCAACGTAAACAAACCGTATATCTGATAGTGGCCGTCATCCTGACGGTCATTTGTCTGTGTATGCAGATTGGAGCTTTCAATCTCGGAGGCGTTGATGTGGCGAAGGTGTATAACCTCTGGTTCACCGACCCCATCGGCAAGCGCCATTTCGATGTGTGGCCCTTGATGGCCATCCTGCTGCCCACTGCAGCTCTCGGCACTTATGCCATCTTCATCTTCCACAACCGCAAGGCACAGGCACTGCTCTGTGCACTCAACGCGCTGTTGATCGCGGGATGGTATGTCTGCTTCTTCGTCGTAGGTCAGATGGCTGGCGACAAGTCGTGGGGCACCGTTGACTTCCGTCCTGAGTGGCCGGCTGTACTACCCGCTGTCGCCCTCATCTTATATCTGATGGCTCGGCGTGCCATCCGGGCGGATGAGAAACTTGTCAGGTCGTTAGACAGAATCAGATAACAACAATCCCCGCCAATGATGGTGGGGATTGTTGTTTTGTTTTATATCAGGTGTCGCTCGATGGCTGTCCTGACGAGTGATGACATATTGGGACAGCCGAGTTTCTGGCGCATCGTCTTTGTGTAGCTGTGTACGGTCTCGAAGCCGAGGTTCAGCTTGTGGGCTATCTGCTTCATGGTGTAGCCGTCAACGATGAGCCGCAGTATTTCCCTTTCCCTTGTGGTGAGCGGTGGAGCAGTCTCGCTGCCTATCAGCAGCGTGCGTGCTTCCTGGCAGATAAACTGCTCTCCCCTTGCTACGGTGCTGATACCGTCAAGGAACTCATCCGTGTCCGAATTCTTGAGGATATATCCATTGGCACCTGCGCCTAAAGCTCTGTGAATGACGGCTGGTTCGGCGTAGGTGGTCAGTATGATGATCTTCTGCCCAGGGTCGGCTTCTCTGAATTGCTTGATTGCATCGATGCCGTCGCCGTCAGGCATAGCCACGTCAAGCAGCAGGATGTCGGGGCGCTTGTCTGCCAACAGACCGACAACCTCGCTGAGGGTTTCAGCGATGGCCACGACGCGTGCATTGTTGCTCTCATCGATCAGCTTTGCGATACCTTCGGCCACGAGCCGGTGGTCGTCGGCAATGATGACGCTTATCATGCTTCTGGTTGATGAAAAGTTTCTGACTGCAAAGGTACATATTTTTATTGAGCGGCGCAACCCCCCATTTGGGGGTTTTCGCTGTCTTGTTCGAACTCAATATTGATTTCTGTGCCTTTTCCTGCCTCAGAGATGATGTCAAGACGACCTCCGAGGGCCTTCACGCGCGCTTGAATGTTCCTGAGCCCGCTTCCTTCAGGATTGTCGTTGCCAGGTGAGAATCCCTTGCCGTCGTCTTTCACATTGATAACGGTTAGGGTATTAGCCGCCATCAGTTGCACTTGGATATGTTCGGCATCGGCACTTCTTACGGCATTGTTCACCAG
>Ga0247608_10003315_pt1 | contig 18961 bp, 12 predicted proteins | sample 176DNAGHGlowgp2_FD_193490 | JGI IMG/M metagenome (GOLD analysis project Ga0247608, IMG submission 193490) | Sheep rumen microbial communities from Palmerston North, Manawatu-Wanganui, New Zealand - 1766 DNA GHGlow gp2 | ecosystem: Host-associated > Mammals > Digestive system > Stomach > Rumen ...
GAGGGGAACTCACCAATCTGCTCACCAGCGAGGTCATCCTCGAACATCACTACTGAGCCACGCACGAAGTCGCTCTTGACATTCTTGGTGTCGTTCTTGTAGTCATCAACAGCAGCCTCGTCCTCGTAGTCGGCATCGTTGGATTTTGAGCTTTTGTCTTTCTTCTTACCGTCGAGCACATTGTCCATAGCGTCGCTGGTCTCGCGGTCTACCTTATTCTCTACTTTACGCGTTACGGCGTTCTCTGCCGCGTTCACAGCCCTGTCCTTAAGTCTGTTCAGCCAGCTCTGGGCGTTGGCACTCAGTGTGCATGCAAATGCTACGACGAGCATCAAGAAAATACGTTTGATCATAATTTTTAGTCTTTTAGTGATTGATTTATCGGCGACAAAGATAAGATTTTTTTCTGAAACTTCCAAACTTTTCCCTAAAATATTTGCACGTTCCAATTTTTCTTCGTATCTTTGCCAACAGAAATAACTATCTAACGGATTTTTTACTAAATAGACAATCATCTGACCTATGGCAATAGATACGGACAATAAGAAACAAAAAGCGCGGTTGGCCCTGATCTTGAAAACAGGCCGACTGAGGATCTGGTTTTATTATCCAGCCACGCGCCACTATTGCTATTTGTCGGAAGCAGGCGACTACGAACGCGAATATAACCCCTCGGAATTTGCCAAGCAGTATTACCGCGAGGACTTGGAGAAGATGCGCAGCATCATCTTCGACATCTGCGACGGTAAGCAAGACTCTGCAAAGGCGACCCTACGCAGTAGTGCGAAAAAGGAGTCGGAATGCAACCATTACGAGGTTTCCATCTCTGTCGTCAGCCGTGATGACAACGGATTGCCCACCTCGCTGATGGGAATCCAGCACGACGTGACAGAAGAGTATCGTCGACAGGAGAAAACCAGGCAGTTGCTCCTACGCTACCACACCATCTTCAACTCGTCGATGCTCGACAACCTCTATTATGACAAAAATGGCGTGCTTCGAGAAATCAACGAACGAGCCATCAAGGGCTTCAACGTGAAGAGCCGCGAGCAGGTGCTCGACGGCACCTTCCTGCTGAAGAACAACCCCTTCTACAACCAGTTGCCGCTCGCCAATATAGAGAATACGTACGCGGGCAGCATCATCGACTTCGACAAGCTGACGGAAGAGCGATACCGCACAGAAGAGATCGGACTGAAGGGCAAGATGTACTACGAGTCGACCATCAACCCCATCCGCAACGAGCAGGGTGAGCTGGAGGGCGTCTATATGTCGGGCCGCGACATTACGGAGATGGTGAACTCTTACCATCGCCAGCAGGCGGGTGTGAAGAAGCTGCAGCAGGGAACGGACAGCATCAAAGAATATATCGCCAACATCGACTACGCCCTGAGCGTGAGCGGCGTGCAGTTGGTGAACTATTACCCCAAATCATATACCTTCGAGCTCATCAACAGAAAGACCCGCAAGCGGCTCCACATGTCGCAGCTGCGCTGCATCCGCCTGGCCACCATCCGATTCCGCCGTACGGTGAACAGTGTGCTTAACAGGATGGACCACCTGACGAAACGCGGCATTGTGCAGGCGATAGAGATAGAGATACGCGACAAGAAGGGAAGACAGATATGGCTGTTGTTCAACATGGTGCCCATGCTGAATGCTAAGGGCGAGGTGGAGCGCTATTTCGGCACCTACCGCAACATCACCGACATGGTGGAGACAGAGCAGCAGCTGGCCATAGAGACCAAGAAGGCACAGGAGACAGAGGTGCTGAAGCAGGCCTTCCTGACGAATATGAGCTATGAGATACGAACGCCACTGAACAACATCATCGGCTATGCAGGACTCTTCACGAGCCATCATGAGGAGAGCGACGAGCCCTTCTTCATGGAACAGATCAAGCACAGCACCAATGAGCTATTGCTGCTCGTGAACGACATCCTTTATATCTCACGCTTGGAGGCCAATATGGAGGAATATAAAAAGGATACTGTGGATTTCTCCACAAGATTTGAGGAGATTTGCCAGAATGGCCTTTCAACCATCAATCAAGGCGTGAAGCCCATCATCGTACAGCCCTACAACAAACTGGTGGTTGACATCGACACCAATCATCTGGAGAAGATTATCCTGCGACTGTGCAACCTGTCGTGCCTGATGACCACCCAAGGCTCAATCAGTATCAGCTACGAATATCATCGCGGTGAGCTGACCATCCGTATCGACGATACGGGCATAGGATTCGCTCCCGAGGTCATACCCCACGTCTTCGATCACTTTACCCGTAACATAAGAGGTGGACTGATTGGTTCAGGACTCGACCTGCCAATCGTGCAGCTGCTGGCGCAGCAGATGGGCGGCAACATCGAGATCCAGTCGGAATACGCCAAAGGCACAAGTGTATGGGTATCGATACCTTGCACAGCCTCAGTCATTGAAAAGAAAAGAAGAGAGGTATGAGTACGAAGAAGATGTTTGACGAGCAGCAGGCCATGACGATGGCGCTTAACATCAGCGGCAACCACGTGATGTGTTTTGACATACGCGAGAACCGTGTGTACGACATTCACGGAAAGTCGTTATTTGGCAATAATGTGGGCATAGAGGTGTGTTATGCTTATGTCCATCCAGACGACTGCGATAAGTTTCGTAATCTCATCAAGCGCCTGAGTGACGGCACCGATATGGAAGCCGAGTGCCATTACCGATGGAACTACAACTATACTGGCAAGGGCGAGCCAGACTGGCACGACTTTCACCTTGTAGCCATCGCCGAATATGAAGACGGGAAGCCTGTAAACATCATCGCCACCGTTAATGACGAAACGGAGGCGAAACAGAAAGAATGGGAGGTTGAGCAGTTGTCGGAGAGATACAGGTCGATCTTCGAGAACTCCGTCATCGGACAATCGTTCTATTCACCCGAGGGACAACTGCTTGACGCCAACCGCATCATGCGCAAAATCTGTAATTTCGAGGACGATATAGCCAAGGAATTCTTCTATAAAGTGAATCTCTTCGACATGATGCCTTTCAACGAGGTGCTCGACCGCGAGCATCCTGATGACTACTGGGCCTGCTCGGAGAGCATCATCCCGGAGAAGAACATGCGCGTGTATCTGGAAATCAGCGTGCACCCCATCTACGACGAGAACGGACAGCTGATATACATCTCTGTAACGGCTAACGACGTGACAGAGGAGCGCAACATGTACCTGAAAGTGATGGAGAACGATGCCAGGATGAAGAAGATGAACGAGGCCATCAAGAACTACGAGGCTGAGTTGCGCTATATGCTCGAGGCTTCGAAGATGCAGACCTGGCGCATCAGTCTGGAACGTGAGACCTTAGAGTTTTATAATGGCCTGAACACTGTAGCGCGTTCGTTCAACCTGAGTCAGATGCTGAAAATCTTTGTGGATCAGGACAATGAGTTTGTGAAGGCTCTGTCGAACCCATCAGAAGCCCTGAAGGAACCGCTTATATATATCGGCCAGATGCATCCCATGGTGACACAGAGCTCTACCGAAAAGCAATGGGTGCAGATCAACTGTATTCCTGAATACGATAAAAACGGACACCTGTTGGGAGCCTTCGGCGTATGGCGCAACATATCCGACCTGATGCGCAAGCAGGACCTATTGCGTAGTGAGACCCAGCGTGCCAAGGAGTCGGGACAGATGAAGAGTCTCTTCCTGGCCAATATGAGCCACGAAATCCGGACACCTATCAACGCCATTGTGGGCTTCTCGGAGGTGCTGTCGACACTGACATCGTCGGAGGAGAAAAAGGAGGTAATCCAGATTATCAAGAACAACTGCGACATGCTGCTGCGCCTGATCGACGATATCCTCACAGCCTCATCGCTGGAGACAGGAGAAGTGAGCATCAAGCCCATAGAGGTGGACTTTGCCAAAACATTCAACGAGCTGTTTGAATCGTTGCGACCCAGAGTGCAGGAGACTGATGTGGACTTCATAAAAGACAACCCCTATCCCACCCTGACGATCAAGGTTGATGCCGACCGCTTGACGCAAGTCATTACCAACTTCCTCACCAATGCCGTGAAGTATACCCATCAGGGACATATCAAGCTGGGCTACCATCTGGAGACCAGGACAATGGGCGGCGAACAACATAAAGGCCTATACCTCTACTGTGAGGATACAGGCGACGGTATCCCTCTGGAGAATCAGCCCAAGATCTTCGAGCGGTTCTACAAAGTCAACGATTTTATCCAGGGAACAGGACTTGGACTGGCCATCTGCAAGGCCTTCGCAAATGCCTGTCACGGCGAAATCGGCCTCATATCAGAAGGTATCGGCAAAGGCTGCACGTTCTGGATGTGGATCCCATTATAACGAATCATTATTCAACAAACTAAACAAATAAAGATGATGAAAGAACTGAAAGGAACAAAGACAGAGAAAAACCTGCAGGAAGCATTTGCAGGCGAGAGTCAGGCACGTAACAAGTACAGCTACTGGGCTTCGAAGGCCAAGAAGGACGGCTACGTGCAGATAGCAGCCATCTTTGAGGAGACGGCCAACAACGAGAAGGAGCACGCCAAGATGTGGTTCAAGTTGTTGGAGGGCGGTAGCATCAAGAGTACACCCGAGAACTTAGAGGCAGCTGCCAACGGCGAGAACTTCGAGTGGACCGATATGTATGCCCGCATGGCTCAGGAGGCTCGTGAAGAAGGTTTCGACGAGATTGCCGAGAAGTTTGAGGGTGTGGCCAAGATCGAGAAGGAGCACGAGGCCCGCTATCGTAAGCTGCTCGATAACATCAAGAAGGAGCGTGTGTTCTCGAAGGATGGTGACGTCATCTGGCAATGCTCGAACTGCGGCCATATCGTCATCGGCAAGAAGGCCCCCGAGGAGTGCCCCGTTTGCAACCATCCACAAGCTTACTTCCAGGTAAAAGCCGAGAATTACTAAACAAGGATTTGTAGGATCCTGTCTGCTGTGCGTCCATCCCAACGATCGGGAAGGGCGCACTTTTTCCATTCACCCGACACCATCTGAGCGACGGCAGTATGCAGCTTTTCAGCATCCTCCCCCACAAGCACGTTGGAACCCACAGTCACCGTCTCCTGATGTTCCGTATAATTGTTCAGCGTGATACAGGGAACACTGTTGAACGTGGCTTCTTCCGACACGTTACCCGAATCGGTGATGATGCCCTTGGCGTGGGCCGTAAGCCAGCCAAACTCCAGATAGCTGAGCGGATTGACCACCTCGATTGGTAATCCCATAGTCTCCACCACCTTACGCGCTTCACCACGAAGGGGAGCGATGATGGGGACATTGCCTGAGGCCTCAACCATCGCCTGAAGCATACGCTGGAGATTGGCTTGATTTGCGATGAGGGCCTTACGGTTGAGGGTGAAGACGATGTACTCACCTTCACGGATATCTGGCAGCAATGCGGGTCTCTTAAAACGGTTGTAGTTGAAGCGCAACGTATCCATGAGGATATTGCCCACCATATAGGTCTGCGAGTCACTGGACTGTTCGCGGTTAGCAATGCCCGTAGAGCGCACACCTGCCGTGAAGAGATAGTCGCTGAGGGCGTCGATGACGAGACGGTTGATTTCCTTTGGCATGTTAATATTAAAGGAACGTGTGCCTGCAACAAGATGGGCCAGACGGATTCCCCGTTTCTTGGTGACGATAGCCGCCGCCATCGTGGAGGCGAGGTCGTCGACGACGATCACCACATTGACGGGATGATCATCGAGGAAACGGTCGAAGGCAGCCATCACCTGACTGGTAATCTCATTCAGACTGGTAGACGAAACACCCAGATAATACTGTGGTCGCGGCATCTGGAGATCGTCGAAGAGCGAGGCTTCGAGCGTGGGGTCATCCTCTGTGCCGGCATAGACGAGTAGGCACTGTGCGTCGTCGCGGCGGGCGATGGCCCGGACGAGTGGCGACACCTTGACAAAATTGGGCCTTGCGCCCGCTAAGATACAGATTTGCTTCTCCATAAGGCATGAATTCCTTTTTATTCTCATTTATGCTGCAAAGATAAGAAATTTTCGCGAAATAATTTGGTTATTACATTTTTTTTTTATACTTTTGCAAAGTAATATGATAACAGACTACTACCTTATGAATAAGAGTTTCAGATATATACAACTGCTTATGCTGGGGCTGCTCCTGCAACCACTCACAGCAGGCGCCCAGCCGCTGCGGGCTGTCCACACCCACCTCTCCACCAAGGACGGCCTCTGCAGCAATGCCATCTCCGCGATAAGACAGGATGACTTTGGCTACATTTGGATTGCCACCTGGAACGGCCTCTCACGCTATGACGGCTACGAGTTCTACAACTACCGCATGGGTAGCGGCAGCGGTGTGAAGCATCTGCACAACCGCCTGCTCGACATCCGTATCGACCAATTCCAGAACGTGTGGATGCACATGTACGACAATCGTGTGTTTGTACTCAACCGCCATACCGATAAGATTATCAACCCTTTCGAGGGGAAGGTTGGTTACGAGGAGTTCCTTCTGGGCAGTAGGATCCTGACCACCTCAAAGGGTGACGTGCTGTTGAACATCCGCGACGTGGGCCTTTTTGTAGCGGTTCTCGACCCTAACAACGGACTGAAGTCCGCGATGGTCGACACCCACGGCATGAAGATTGGGTGTATGGCCGAGGGCGTTGATGACGATGTATGGCTGGGTACGACTCAAGGAATCTATCGCGGCATCCGCAAGACAATGGCCCTCGACACATTATCAATACTAACTCATGAAGAGGTGACAGCCCTCTGCGTCAACGCCTATTCCCTCTATGCCGCCACTAAACAAGGTGCTATCTACAGGATCACCTTCCCCACTAAAATCCAGCAAATCAGGAAACCCACTGGAAAGACGGTGTTCAACATGTTCTTCGACAGTCACGGTCTGCTGTGGTTCAGCGACGACCAGATGGGTGCCTCGTATCTGAACATCGAGACGGGCAAAGAAAAGCACTTCCAGCAGTTTGTGCCCGTGCCAGAGAGAGACGGGCGCGGCGGTGAGTTCAATGAGGTGAACGACCGCGTTTGGATCCTGATGAACAACGGCGGCTACGGCTACTACAACCGCGAGGCCGACTGCGTGGAGCACTTCTATAACGATCCTATGGCATCATGGAACATCTCGAACACCGTCTACGCCTCACTGGAGATGCCTGAGGGCGTGATTTGGGAATCGACGAGCAGCCGCGGACTCGACAAGCTGGAGTTGCAGAAGAATAACATTGTACGCAGGAAACTCATCCCCAATGCCACCTCTACGGAGGAGAACGAGATCCGTGCGATGTACTACGACAAAGACCGTAAACTGCTACTATTAGGCAACAAGCGAAGCAGTCTGTTCCTCTACCATGACAACGGTCAGAAGAGCGTCATCACCCACGACTCAAAAGGCAACCCTTTAGGACGCCTCTACGGTATCTCGAAAGACTCACAGGGCAACTACTGGATCTGTTCGAAGGATAACGGTGTCTATAAGATGATGCCCAACGGCAGTGGATGGACGCTGAAGAACTATCGCCACGAGGATGGTAACCCCATGAGCATGAGCAGCAGTGCAGCCTATGAGGCTGTGGAGGATAAGGATGGTAACATCTGGATCGCCACCTATGGCGGCGGCGTAAATCTACTGACGAAGGAGAACATGGCGAAGGATGTGTTCCTGCATCCCCTACACGGTATGGCAGACTATCCGGAGAGAGCCTTCCAGAAGGTGAGAACCATTGAGGCCGACCCGGACGGTAAAGTGTGGGCAGGCACCACCGACGGCATCTTGGAGCTCTCGTATGTGAACAAAAAGGTCATGGTGAAAGAACTGGAGATGTCGACAGAAACAGGTTCTGCACCCCTGAGCATCGACATCATCTGTATCCGTCGCGACAACAAGGGGGCGATGTGGGTAGGCACCAACGGGGGCGGCATCGCCCACACACACAATAAGGATAAGAACGGCCGCTGGGAGATGCACATCTTCGATGCAGGCAACGGACTGCCATCTGAAGAGATTCGTAGCATCACCTTTGACGAGAATGGCAACACATGGTTTGCCGCCGAGCACATCATCTGCTCGTTTAATGCCGAGAAGTATATCTTCACATCGTTCGCAGAACTTGACGGTCTCGACGATACACGTATCTCAGAAGGCGGTGCCATCATGACCGGCAACGGCAATATCCTCTTCGGTACACTCGACGGATATTATGAGGTGGACCGCCAGAAGCTGATGGCTTCGGACGGAGCTCTACTGAAGCTGCAGATTACAGGATTCCTGTTGAGCGACGAATGGCAGAGTCCCCGTCTGGGCAGTAAGATAGACTACTACGTACCGGGCAGCACGCATGTGAGAGTCCCTTCTGGAGCCAGCAATTTCGGTTTCCGCTTTGCAGCGATGAACTATCAGTTGCAGCATCGCGTACATTATCAATATATGCTCGAGGGCTACGACAAAGACTGGCGCAATGCAGAGAAGGACCGGACTGCCACCTATTTCGACGTGCCCTCAGGCACCTACGTCTTTAAGGTCAAAGCCTTCCTCTTGGAGTCGCCCGACAAATATGATATCCGCAGCATCGAGGTAGATGTGAGGAGCGCCCTGCCATTAGGACCTTTATTCAAATGGGTGGTAGGCATCATGTTATTACTGTTGATAGCCTTCTTCGTTTATAAGTTCAACAAGGAATTCAAGCGGAAGATTGAATTCCCTGTTGAGAAGAAATCCGGCAAGGGCGACGATGAGGACAGTTACGAGATTATCGATGTAGACAAACTGGGTGAAGAAGAACAATAAAAAATGCTAAAAGGTTTGGCTGATTCAAGAAATAGCCGTATCTTTGCAAACAGAAAAGAATTAGAGAACGAAAATACGGGTCGTGCCGCATAGATCGGGATACTCTACATTAACAAAAACAAACCGGGATCGTTTCCCTTGCCAATGGCGGGCCACAGTCATCCCCACGGGAGAGCAGTAATGCCGGTGGATTACAACAGCAGGGAGCACCCACATCGTGTGAAACAGGAGTTTTCACCAAATCATCGGCACGAACCCGCTTTTTTATTAAAACAATTTTATATCGATATGTTTTCTGGAATAGTTGAAGAGTTTGCTACGGTTGTAGCGATAAAGAAAGACCGCGAGAATATTGATTTTACGTTGAAGTGCTCATTTGTCGACGAGCTGAAGATTGACCAGAGCATCGCCCATAACGGCGTGTGCCTGACAGTGGTGGAAATCAAAGACGGCACCTATGTGGTAACGGCCATGAAGGAAACCCTCGACCGCTCGAACCTCGGTCTGCTGAAGGTTGGCGACAAGGTGAATGTGGAACGTTCGATGCTGATGAACGGCCGATTGGACGGTCATATCGTGCAGGGTCATGTGGACGAGACTGCGAAGTGTATCGCGATGGAGGATGCCGATGGTAGTACTTATTTCACATTTGAGTATCCCGAGGATCGTGAGATGGCGAAGAAAGGCTACTTTACAGTGGATAAAGGCTCGGTAACAGTAAACGGTGTCAGCCTGACGGTCTGCAATCCCACTACGAATACTTTCCAGGTGGCCATTATCCCCTACACCTTCGAGCACACGAACTTCTGTGACATCAAGGTGGGAACGGTCGTCAATCTGGAATTTGATATTCTCGGCAAGTATATTGCGAGATTACAGAGTCTGTAAGAGTTCTGACGGAGCGGAGATGAAAGTCTTCGCTCCGTTTGCTTTCAGGAAGTCCTTATCGCGAAAGCCCCATAGCACACTGATACAAGGCAGACCGGCATTTGCTGCCGTCTGGATATCCACATCGCTGTCGCCAACATAGACGGCGTTTTGCTTTTCTACGCCTAACTGGCGAAGAGAGGCAATGACGGTATCAGGGGCGGGCTTTTTGCGAATACCGGCAGCTTCGTTCTCACCGATAGCCACCTCGATGGTATCGGAGAAGAAATGCCGACAGAGTTCCTGTGTAGCAGCCATCATCTTATTACTCACCACAGCCAGACGGCACCCTTTGGCCTTTAGGGCTGCCAACGTCTCAGGGATACCCTCATAGGGACGTGTGGTGTCGAGTGAATGCTGCATGTAATAGTGGCGGAAGGTGGCAAAAGTAGCCTCAAACTGGGGGTTAGCTTCACCTTCAGGAATAGCTCGTTCCATCAGTTTTCTAACACCATTGCCCACAAAACGACGCACATCGTCGATAGTGTGTTCAGGCATACCATGCGTCCGCAACGCATAGTTTACGGATGCCGCCAGATCACCTAACGTATCCAGCAGCGTCCCATCCAAATCAAATATATAAGTTGAAAACACTTTTTTACCTTTTTACTTTTTTACCTTTTACTCCTCATAATCATCGTACGCACCTTATTATTATATTTGTCGGCCTTCAGCAGCTCGTCGATGGTGAGATGCATGCGATACTTCCAATGGTTATAGGCATCGCTGGGCACGTTGATACGCTCCTCACGCGGATGTTTTGAGCGTAGCTCCCCATCCATCGCCAGCCAGTCTTGCAAGGAGAGGATGCACAACATCGAGGGACAATAGAGGTGGCGCGCGATAATCTCCTCAGCCAGATGAGCCGGCAGATGTTCTGGTGCTCGTCCTTGTTTCTGAAGCATGGTGACATAAAAACGTTGGGTTCGCTCGGGGCTCTCTTCCCACCAAAGGCGCAGAGGCGACATATCGTGGGTAGAGAAAGTAGCCACACTGCGGTAGGGATTACCATCAAGATGGGTAAACTCAAAGCCGCTCTGCTTGGGCATCGACTGGATCTCGAGCGTAAGGATGCGGAGATTGTCGAGTACAGGAGCTACACAGTCAGGCAACATTCCCAAATCCTCAGCACAACAGAGCATACGCGTCTCACCAAACACCTCACTCAGACGATGCATTGCCTGATCGCCCCAGAAGAGGTTGTGGCGCTGATAGTAATAGTTGTTGTACAGGCGCATGAAGGCATCTTTATCCTCAGCTGAGAGTGATTCAAATACAGGCTCCTGAAGAACGCCGATACGTGGATGATACATCTCTGGTTGTTGGGGATCTTCAAGGAAGAGTACACTACTGATGAGGCGATAGAGCCCATCGCGAATCCAGAGGCTGTTCTCGTCTCCCCTACCCTCAAAGGCATCGCGTACCTTCTTCTGAGTGTCATATTCTGCCTTCAGGTCGTAGAGCCCATAGGCACGAAGAACAAGGAAGTTCTCACGGACATAAGGTGCATGCATCCCAAAGAGACGATCAAGTATACGGTCGTTGATGAAGGGTTTGGTGAAGAGGTCTTTTCTGAAGGAGAGACCAAAATATTCAATCTCTCCCACTGTCATCGGCAGTGCGGGTGAGAAATGTCCCAAGACACCAAAGACGGCATCCTCAGGAATCTCCCAGATACGGAAGAAGCCCAACACGTGGTCGATACGGATGGCGTCGAAATATTGAGCCATCCAGCGAAGCCTGCGGTGGAACCAGTCTACCAGATTCTCACCTTTCGATTTTTGTTTTTCACTCCAATCATAAGTTGGGAATCCCCAATTCTGACCATAATGGGAGAAAACATCAGGAGGCGCACCGGTCTGGGCATCGAGATGGAAGAGTTCTGGATGAGTGGCCGTCTCCACACTATTCCGATTCACCCCAATCGGCACATCACCTTTAATGACAACTCCCTTCGAACGGGCATAATCGGCAGCCGCTTTCAACTGGAGGTGAAGGTGATACTGGAGATAATAAACCATCTGCACTGGCTGCTTCAGCCACAGAGCATAAGGTTCCAGCCAATCCTTATTATCGTCAAACCAAGTCTTGAACTCTTTGGAGTCAAGCGTCTGCTGACCACGTTCTGAAAATATCTCTTGAACATAGGCGGACTTCACACGATCCACCGCTTCATAATCACTGTAATTAAGATTGTTAAGTTCCTGGCGCTGACGATGATATGCCGTCATCTTCGCCTTACTCTTAAGCGAGCCCAGAGCCTCTAAATCGATGTATTGTGGATGGAGCGCAAAGGCCGATACGATGTTATATGGATAGGAGTCGCACCAGTTGTGAGAGGACGTTGTATCGTTGACAGGCAGAATCTGGATGACCTTCATCCCTGTGGTTACAGCCCAATCGACGAAGTGTTTCAGATCGCCGAAATCGCCCACGCCGTAAGAACGGTCTGTACGCAAAGAAAAGACAGGTACAGCCACACCGGCAGCACGCCAAGTCTGCTCCTTCACCCTGAGGTTTTCACCATAAACTACCAATACTGTTCCATCAGGTACCGCATTCTGGTCGGGTGGCAGAAGCCCCTCGGTAGTGCGGTTATCACCCTCCTCCCATGTCAGCAACGCATGGGTTGCATCATCAACAATCACATATTTATATTCGATGGGCAATAATACGGCATCGACATTGACGGAGAGCAGCCAGTCATAACAGCCTATATGCTCCATCTTCAGATAACGCGCTGGATTCCAACTACCTAAGGCAGGATGGTTTCCGATAACCGCCAACGACTGTCCCTTCAGCAACTGAGGGGCGGAGACACGGAAGATAACGGTCTTTCGATAGAGCGGCACCCGCAAGGCTTTTACCTCCTCTTCTTGAGGCATAAAGGCCGTCGTCCTATAGGCTTGACTGTAAAGATGATATTGAAGAGGCACCTCGCGCCATAGATCGGCCATCACGTAGTTCTTCGAAGAATCAAAATAAAAGGTACGTGGTATCGCAGTCCACTCTTTTCGCAGAACGTGGCCATCGGCATCCTCTACCTGATAATAATAGGAAAACGACACAAGGGGATGCTGTCGCGACTCATGCGCAGAGGTTTCCAATTCCCACTGCCATCCGTCGCTGGTAAGCATCATCTGCCGACTCGAGCGCTCTGTCCCGTCAAGGCTGCGGTAGGTGATATACACAAAGAGGTTTTCGCCCCATTTTGTGCCATAGTTAATAGCAAACTTCAGTTTCATAAGCCATATTTTCATGCAAAGATACAAATAATTGCGAATAAATCACGAATAATTAAGAGAATTTTGTAACTTTGCGAAGAAATGTCGTAACTTTGCAGCAATTTTAGAAGAATCATGAAGATCAAGAAGTTAAAAAAGAAAGTTTACCTGATACCTATCGTTATCTGTCTCATAGGTATCCTGCTCCTGGGCTACTACTTTTTCATGGATAGTTTCTCAAAGGTAGAAGAGACGACGTATGTCTATATCGACGATAACGACAACATCGACTCTGTCTGTGCGAAACTGAGTCCCATTGCCAATGCCCACGCCATGATGGCCTTCCAGACGATGGCCCGTCACGGTGGATATGCCGAGAAGATTCGTACAGGCCGCTATGCTATCGTACACGGCGAGAACACCATCACCATCTACCGTCACCTGAAGAACGGCCATCAGGAACCCGTCATGCTGACGATTCCCGAGAGTCGCACGACAGACAGACTAGCCGGTGCGTTAGGGAAGAAACTGATGATGGATAGTACGGCACTGGCCATCTGCCTGAAGGACAATGATTTCTGCCAGCGTTGGGGATATGATACGACAACCATCGCTTGTATGTTCGTGCCCAACACCTATGAGGTCTATTGGAACACCACCATCGAGCACCTGATGGAGCGTATGCAGAAAGAGCACCAACGATTCTGGAATAATGAGCGTCAGGCCAAGGCCCAAGCTATCGGACTAAGCCCCAACGAAGTATGTACAATGGCCAGTATCATCGATGAGGAGACTGCCAACAATGCAGAAAAGCCCATGATTGCTGGTATGTACCTGAACCGCCTGAAGACAGGTATGCCTCTGCAGGCTGATCCAACGATTAAATTTGCCATGCAAGACTTCGCCCTGCGCCGCATCTATCATGATATGTTGACCTATAACAGTCCCTACAACACCTACCAGAACATAGGGCTGCCCCCTGGTCCCATTAAGATTGCTTCGGTGGCAGGTATCGATGCTGTTCTGAACAGGGTGAATCATGACTATCTGTATATGTGTGCTAAAGAGGATTTCTCTGGTACTCATAATTTCGCCAAGACCTATTCAGAACACTTGAAGAATGCCGCCAAATACAGCAAAGCACTCAACGAACGGGGAATCAAGTAAAGGCAAAAAAGTAAAAAGGTAAAAAAGTAAAAAGGTTCTTGCAGGAGTTTCGAGAAAAATTCGTAATTTTGCAGCCGCAAATAAAAGATAAGGTATAATATGGAAGAGAAAATACTGAATGAGAGTGAGGAAAAGAAGTCTGTCAGCTTCATCGAGCAGAAGGTGATCAACGACTTGGCAGAAGGTAAGAACGGAGGCAGGATGCAGACCCGTTTCCCACCAGAGCCCAATGGTTATCTGCACATCGGACACGCCAAGGCTATCGCCATCGACTTCGGTCTGGCCAAGAAATACGGTGGATTGTGTAACCTCCGCTTCGATGATACAAACCCCATCAAGGAAGATACGGAATATATCGAGAGCATCGAGCACGATATCAAGTGGTTGGGATTCCAGTGGGCCAACATCTACTATGCCAGCGACTACTTCCAGGAGTTGTGGGACTTTGCCGTGTGGCTCATCCAGCAAGGCCGTGCCTATGTGGACGAGCAGAGTGCTGAGGTCATCGCCCAGCAGAAAGGTACGACCACCAGTCCAGGAACCAACAGTCCTTTCCGCGATCGTCCTATTGAGGAGAACCTGAAGCTCTTCGAATTCATGAACAGCGGCAAGTGCGAACCAGGAACGCTCGTCCTGAGAGCAAAGATTGATATGACTCATCCCAACATGCTGTTCCGCGATCCACTGATCTATCGCGTACTGAACATCCCCCATATCCGTACAGGCAACAAATGGAATGCCTACCCCATGTACGACTTCACCCACGGCCAGAGCGACTATCTGGAGGGAGTAACCCATTCCTGGTGTACGTTGGAGTTTGTAGAGCATCGTCCCTTGTACGATCTGTTCGTTACCTGGATGAAAGAATGGAAGGGTGAGACCGATAATATCGAGGACAACCGCCCGCGCCAGACGGAATTCAACAAGTTGAACCTGAGCTATACGCTGATGTCGAAACGCAATCTGTTGGCATTGGTGAACGAAGGTCTTGTGAACGGATGGGATGATCCCCGTATGCCAACCATCTGCGGTTTCCGTCGCAGAGGCTACAGTCCCGAAAGTATCATCAAGTTTATCGATAAGATTGGCTATACCACTTACGATGCTCTCAACGAGATGGCTCTTCTGGAGAGTGCTGTCCGCGATGATCTTAACAGCCGCGCCATTCGCGTCAGTGCTGTATTGAATCCGGTGAAAGTAGTTATCACCAACTATCCAGAGGGACAGATTGAGCAGTTGACGGCTATCAACAATCCAGAGAACGAGGCCGACGGTACACATACCATAGAGTTCAGCCGTGAACTCTGGATTGAGCGCGATGATTTCCAGAAGGAAGCCGAGAAGAAGTTTATGCGACTGGCTCCCGGTAAGGAGGTTCGTCTGAAGAATGCCTATATCATCAAGTGCGACGAGGAACACCCGTGCGACGAGGACGAGAACGGCAACATCACAACGATCTACTGCACCTACGATCCCGAGTCGCGTAGCGGTCTGCCTGGCTCTAACCGCAAGATCAAGGGTAAGACGCTGCACTGGGTAAGCTGTCAACACGCTGTAAAAGCAGAGGTGCGACTCTATGAGCGTTTGTGGAAGGTTGAGAACCCACGCGACGAGATGGCTGCCATCCGTGAAGCACAAAACTGCGATGCCGTCACCGCTATGAAGCAGATGATCAATCCTGACTCACTGAACATTCTGAAGGAGTGTTACATCGAGCCCTATGCCGCCACAATGAAGCCTCTCACCTACCTGCAGTTCCAGCGTATCGGCTACTTCACACCTGATGCAGATTCTACGCCAGAGAAGCCTATCTTCAACAAGACCGTAGGACTCAAGAGTTAAATGCGACAAGACGAACTTGCATATTTTGACAGTGAGGATTTCCGTGAAATCCTGAATAAATACGAAGAGTCGGCCAAGTCGGGGCATCCTGTCTATATGGATGCCGACGACTTGGCTGATATCGCTGACTATTATCAGTATAACGGGCATCCCGAAGAGGCTGAAACGGCTATCGACCTGGCCCTAAGCTACAATCCACAAGCCGTTGGACCGTTACTCTATAAGGCTCGCGAGGCTTTGACGCTTCGCGACTATGACACTGCACGCGAATATGCCAGTCGTATCCAGGCTGCCGATGCCTTAGAATCGCTATTCCTTAAAGGTGAGATTCTGATATCTGAAGGCAAGGAAGAAGAGGCCGACGCCCTTTATAGGCAGTATATGAAGGAGGAGGTCATGACAGACGAGCTGATGGACTATGTCTATGATGTAGCCAACATTTTCTCAGAATACGGACTTCACGACAAGTCATTCGAATGGATGTGCCGCTCACGAGGTGATGACTCTGACGAGTTCAAGGAGCTGATGGCCCGTACACTCTTCGGTTTAGGCAAATACAAGGATAGCGAACGTATCTTCAACGAACTGCTGGACCACGACCCCTACTCCACCCGCTATTGGAACGCACTCGCCAATGTCCAATTCATGCAGGAGGACTACAATTCAGCCATCACCAGCAGCGAATATGCCATCGCCATTGATCCTAACGATGCAGAAGGTCTTTTGTCTAAAGCCAATAGCCTTTATAACTTAGAGAACTTTGAGACAGCCCTCTCCTATTTCCAGAAATACTCAGAGAAGATACCCAACGACGAATTCGGTTTCTTGCACCAGGGTACCTGTCTGATTAATCTCGGCCGCTTTGAGGATGCGATTAGTATTCTGGAGAAGGCGGAAGAGGTGGCGAGTCCAGAATCACAATATATGCCGGATATCTTTCAGGAGTTAGCGTTTGCCTATAGTGAACTACATCAGCCCGACACCGCTATCTACTATCTCGACAAGACCGACAATCTGGACTGCGATCACATCAACATACAGATTATCAGGGGGCATGTGTACTTAGCCAACAAACGACAGAAAGAGGCCGAAAGCACTTTTAGAAAAGCGCTTGTAGACTCAGGGAACTCGCCAAAGGTCATGCTGCGTATCATCGTCAGCCTCTATGACAATCAATATCTGCGTTCATCATATATGCTGTTAAAGAGTTTCTTCAAATATATGGACGACGATTGGAAAGACGGCTATGCCTATATGGCGCTGTGCTGCCTAGACATGAAAAAAGAAGACGAATTCCTACACTATCTAAAGTTGGCCTGCGAGAAGAATCCCAAAGAAGCCAGAACGGTGTTAGGCAGTTATTTCCCCAAGGGCACTGAGCCCAAGGACTATTACGATTATATGATTAACAAACTAAGCAAGAAATAAATATGAGTTTCATCACTAATATCCTGAACAGCCTCGGCTGGTATCCCACGATTTTCATACTGATGCTGTTGGAAAGTACGGTAGTTCCAGTACCTTCAGAGTTCGTAGTAACTCCTGCCGCCTATCACGCTGCCAGTGGATCACTGAATGTATTCTTAGTGATTCTATATGCCACTCTGGGTGCCGACATCGGTGCCAGCATCAACTACTTCGTCGCCCTATATGTTGGTCGGCCTGTGGTCTACAAGTTTGCTAATAGCAAGTGGGGCAAGATGTGTCTGCTGAACCAGGAGAAAGTCGAGAAGAGTGAAAAATATTTTGACGATCACGGCGTAGCCGCCACCCTAACAGGTCGCTTTGTGCCTGTTATCCGTCATTTGATCTCCATCCCTGCCGGTCTGGCTCGAATGCATTATGGCAAGTTCCTGCTCTTCACCACCATCGGTGCCGGTGGTTGGCACAGTGTTTTGGCTGCGATGGGTTGGTATCTTCACGCTATCGTCCCTGAAGATCAGTTGAACGAGAAGATCAGTGAGTATGCGGAATATATCAAAATCGCTATCCTCGGTCTCCTCTTGGTGGCTGTCATCTACTTCGTTATCAAGGCAAAAATGAAGAAAAAGCAAGATAAAGTAGCTTAAATAGAGATTTTTATCAAAAAATTCTTTATTTTCCAAAATTATTTGTAATTTTGCCGATTATTATCAACAATATGGTTAGTTATGGCAAAGACAAACAATCATCTGGTCATCATGGCAGGCGGCGTCGGCAGCCGATTCTGGCCCATGAGTACATCTGAGAATCCCAAGCAGTTTATAGATGTACTTGGTGTAGGAAAAACCTTACTTCAGCTTACCGTTGAGAGGTTTGGTAATTTGGTTAAGCCAGAAAACATTTGGGTGGTGACGAACCAAAAATATGCGGGCATCGTCAAACAACAACTACCCAATATGCCTGTGGGAAACATACTATGCGAACCCTGCCGCCGAAACACGGCTCCTTGTATCGCCTATGTCAGCTGGCGCATCAAGTCAAAGGATTCCAAGGCCAATATTGTTGTAACACCTAGCGACCACATAGTAACGAATACAACTGAATTCCAGCGTGTTATAAAAGAGTGCATGCAGTTCACCGGTGAAACGGATGCCATCGTTACCTTAGGCATGAAGCCCAATCGTCCAGAAACGGGTTACGGTTATATTCAGGCCGATTTGAGCACCAGTTCCTTACGTAACAAAGAAATCTACCGTGTGGATTCCTTCCGTGAGAAGCCCAATCTGGAGACTGCCCAGGAATATATCAAGAAAAACTACTACTTTTGGAATGCCGGTATCTTCATATGGAATGTAAATACTATCGTCAACGCTTTCCGTATATACCAACCCTCCATGTCCAAGATATTTGAGTCGATGCTCCCCATCTATGGTACAGATAAAGAACAGGAAGAGATTAACCGTCGCTTCCCCGAATGCGAGAACATCTCCGTTGACTATGCCATCATGGAGAAGGCTGAGGAGATCTTTGTCTGTCCTGCCGACTTCGGTTGGAGCGACC
>Ga0247608_10003318_pt1 | contig 18947 bp, 29 predicted proteins | sample 176DNAGHGlowgp2_FD_193490 | JGI IMG/M metagenome (GOLD analysis project Ga0247608, IMG submission 193490) | Sheep rumen microbial communities from Palmerston North, Manawatu-Wanganui, New Zealand - 1766 DNA GHGlow gp2 | ecosystem: Host-associated > Mammals > Digestive system > Stomach > Rumen ...
TTTTTGTTCAGCTACTGTTGGTAAAGGTTTTTCTTCTTCTACAGGCATTAATTGAGAAGAATTATCATATACTTCCGTTTCGTTTTCATCAACCCATCTTTTTGGTGTATCATCAAAAGGCATTTTACTTTCCTCTTTATTTATTAACTATATTATAGAACTAGTTAATTTTATTGTTTTTATTTAATAGTTTAGTATTTAGAAGCTTTCCATCGCTTTCCTTTATATAAATTTTTTATTCTTTTTCTTGTGTTTTGTCTATTTATGTGCATCATTTGATCTATTGGATAACCAACTTTCTTCATATATAAAACCCATTGATCAAATATTTCTAAAAGTTTCGCTTCTTCTTTACTATCTATACCCATATGTGTTCTTATATCTAATGGTTTAGCTACTAATTTATCATTTATCTTTTTATGAAGATCCGTATAAGCATATTCAGATGCTCTTAAACAATCTACAACTTCTTGTAATGGTGGAAATTTTATTGTTGTTCCATAAAAAAGTCTAATTAATTTCATGATTAAAGCTGGATCATTAAGAACATTAAATAATTCCATAAAACCTGGATAACCGCGGCTTTCAAGTATTGTACATGTAATGTATACCATCTCAGTACACGCTAATTCTTCATCAGATAATTCATACGATAATTTACTTTCTTTTTCAGTCATATTACAATTTCCATTTTTTCATAAATTGTTCAACAACAGGAACAATGTTATATTGCCATTCGTTAATATGCATGTTATCTATAGACATTTTCTTTTCTTTATTTGGTATTTTCATAAACGCTCTAAATATTGTAATTAACCAGTAAATTTCTTCACGATTAGATTTACAAAGATCAAATGTATCTTCTAATAACGTTTTTATATCTTCTTCTATATGTTGATTTGTAAATACTTTAGGCATTATAAATTTCCAAATATAGATGTATCTGGTCCATTTTCTGCTATTTTTCGAATCAATTTTAAATCTCGTTTATCGATTAAATCTATAAGTCCTTGCTTATCTGTTATCAGATTTAATCTATTATTTTCATCGATCTTCAAAGTTCCAAAAATAGTTTTTGTTTCACCATCTATTAAAGCTTCTTGAAGACAATAACATAGATAATCATAAATAACGGTAGCTACTTGTGTTTCTGATAATCCAATATCTTCTGAGATAGATTTAATTTTACCTGCTGTAGCTACCATGCTTATTCCATGCCATCAGTAAGATCTTCTTTATCTAAAAGATTACCTTCTTTACGCAATTTTTTAAGATCAGTATTAGTTGAATCAATGTGAGCTTGAATTTTTTGTTGTTCTTTAAAGTCATCTACGATTTTTTGAGCATGTTTCCACCACTCATCGTGTACTTCTTTTTTATTTTTATATTCAGCAGCTAAACAAGCATATAAGACTTGAAATTCTTGTCCAGAAGCAAATTTAATGTTTTCTCCAACTAACGATACATCAGAATATTTTATTGGTGCCATAACATATTTTTGACGAGTATAATCATATCTTACACCACCTAACATGTTCATCCAATATCCTTTATCTGCAGCCCAATCTAATTCACTATCATATTCTGTTTCAGATAAATCAACGCTTTTTACTTCAATAGTCATATAATTTCTCCTTTTTAACTATTTAATAATTATTTTTCATATTAACTGACATTTGTTTAAAATTATTAATGTCATCTTTTTTAAGAATTTCATCAGCCATATCTACAATTTTATTCATTGAGCATAACATATTATTGTATAAGATATGACCTTCTTCTGTTATTTCTACTTTCTTTTTATAAAATTTTTTAATTATTGATACAGCTCTTTCGTATTTTGGAGCAAGACCTAATAATGCTACTTCTTTATCTATTTTCCAATGTTCGACAAAACTGTTATACATTAAATAATTGTTTTTACGTAAATTTATTATTTTTGGGCGTGTCAAATCATATTCTTTAGCTAATTCTTCTACTGAAATCCCAAAAGCAAGTTTAATTAGTAATTCTACTTTAACTTCTGGATCTAATTTAGGTTTATTGTTTATTTCTTCCATATTTCATAATTCTTTTTATAACTAGGTTTTTTATAATAGAGATAAAACTAGAGAAAGGATAACTATTTATTAGAACCAGTTAATAAAGAATTTATATATATAAAATTTTAAATTATTTTAATGGCTTTACAAAAAAACATAATATATACATAATATATATAGTTTATTAGGAGATATTTAATGATTAATGGATTTAAAATCATAACGCTGTGTGGAAGTACAAAATTCAAAGATAAGTTTTTTGAAATACAAAAGAAACTTACTTTAGAAGGATATATTGTTATATCTGTTGGATTATTTGGTCATTCTGGTGATAAAGAGGTGTGGACAGAAGGTACTAAAGAAATGCTTGATAAAATGCATTTGTCTAAAATAGATTTGGCTGATGAGATTTTTGTAATAAATGTTAATAATTATATTGGTGAAAGTACGAAAAGAGAAATAGAATATGCGAAATCTAAAAATAAGATTGTGAGATTTTTAGAAGATGAATAAGGATTATCAAATACTTTGTAGATCAATAAAATTAAAGCATCTTGCTATAATGAATTATTATTTTAAACATAAGCTATTTTATATTTTAGAAAATAATCCTAAACATATGTTATGGTTTATGAAGTTTGCAAAAAGAAACAACGTAGTATTTAATATAGAAGGATAAACAATGAGCGATCCATCATTAGTACAAATAACATTTAAAATTAAACCTGAAATGCCTAAAGACATGAAGAAATTAATTCTTGCGTATTTTACTGATTATTACATAAAGTATTATCCAGATAAAACTATTGATAGAAAAGAATGGACAAAACTGATAAAAAAGTACGATACTATAAGTGATTTGTATCGTAATGATGCTTATCACAATGTAGATTTTCAACGTTGTCAACTAAGTACATGGGATGTTTATGACCTTGATACTAACGAATTATTTGAAAAACGTGGCTGGTTTGAAGATGAAAATGGTAATAAAATAGAAGAAGATAATCCTTTACCAGATATAGGAATATCTATCCTTTCATTACCAAGAAGACCAGAAACACTTGATGAGTTTTTCAAATTAGTTGGACCATACATAAAAAGTTTAGTCACAACGATAGGTATTTGTCATTATTACGATTATGGAAAAACAGTTGCTTATTACTACTTTGATAGAAAAGGTAATATCCGTAAACATGTGATAAAAACAGATGATAGTGATGAGATTTTGTATGACGATAAAGGAAAAACAATTGAAGAACGTAGAGAATATATAAAATTTAGTATAGAAAAAGCGTTTGAACTCGGTAATATAAGTGAAAACGATAGAGATGTTCTTTTAAATCAGATTGACAGTTATCTTCTTTACGATGACGAAGATTTAGAAGTTGAAGAATATGATGAAAAATAAAACATAGAGATAAAAAATGACTAAAAAAGATAAAAATTATAAACCTATTACTACAGTTGAAATCATTTGTACGCCTATTGTAGATGATAATAATAAAGTATCTGGAACAAATTATGACTTGAAGATAACAAACAATGGTTATGAAGTTGTAATTCCGATAAACAAAAAAGTTACAAGTTTACCAACAAATGAACTTATTAATAAGATTTTAGATGTTTTGAATATTACAGAAGCAGAAGTTATTACTAAAAACAATACGCCTGTTTCACCAGTGGTTGTTCCTATGTCACCAAGAGACCCTGTTAACCCAGTAGATCCATGGAGAGAAATTAGACAACCTATTATAACTTATTCAACTACAACACCTGACCCTGTTGGAAAAGAAATGAAAAAATAGGACAATCAACATATTATAAAAATCAAAGATAACAATGAAATCATATTTAACACGAAAGGATAAATAATGAAAAGTGTTTATTTTTATATTTTAGTTATCATTACACTTTTAGTATTAATTGGATGTGATAATCAATGTGCACATAGTGAAGCAAATTGTGAAAATCGTAACAATGATACATATCTTAAAACAGATTCTATATATCAATATAAGATTGTTTGTATTGATAACAAAGAATTTATAGAAGGTCCATCAAGATTAGCAATAAACATAGATCAATTTACTGGTAGACCTATTCCTTGCACCGTCAAAACAAAATAGGAGTTATCAATGGGATATCGTAATTATTTATATGTAGCTGATAAAAAGAAATTTAATAAGTTTCGTAAATTAAATGCTAAACAAATGTGGGATTTAGTTGGTAAAGATAAAGCTCTTGATGAAGAAGATCTAGAAATAGCTCCATGGTTTTATGATATAAAAGAAATAATAGATTTAGAAGAAGTATTTGAATTTGGCAAATATATAGACTTTTATGATAGAATTAAACAATATTTAAAACCAGCATTTAAAGATAAAAATATACAAAAACAATACAATGAAGAGGAAGAATTCATGATAGCCAAACCTGAAATTATTCAAGAGTGTATGACTATCTTTAAAGAAAAAATAGAAACGTATTATAAAGACTTATTAAATGAAAAATCTTCTGATGAATATGATAAACGAACACAACAAGAGAGATTAATAGGTTGTATTAAAGATCATCTTTGCTGGGTAAAATTCTTAGACTATTTACCAGAAAATAAATGGAATCTTGGTGGAGGTTGGTTATATGAGCATGAAGTATTCACATTGATGCATATTGCTCGTATTTTTAATCCTAAAAAACATATTTTGCTTTGGTTAGGACATTGAGATGGAGAATGAAGAATGACAGAAAGCTTATTACAATTACATGAATTAGTTAAAGAGCATCCTTTTCGTATCAATAATGATAAGAAATATCTTTCTAATTATATTGATATATATTATAAGTTTTATAAAGAATTTGAAAAAGAATATCCTTATGAAAGTAATAATAAACAAAGATGTGGTTTAAGTTATATGCTTCATGATGCAACTAAAGCAATATCAAACATTAAAAATAAAGGTGATTATTCACAGTGGGAAATACAAATATTAGAAATAGGATTAAGTGCATTACATTTATATATGGATTATGGTATTTGTCCTAATTATTATAGAGTATGGTATGATAGAACTTTAGATCATTATACATGGAATGAAAAATATCAGAAATATTTTATTAAATTTTATGATAAGAACAAATATGCAGAACGAGCAGAGTGGTATAAAAATCATTGGAAAGATTCAATGGATAATAAAGATATAAGAGAAGTTGTTGAAGAAATATGTAATGAACTTCAATTTACTTATGATAATTATGATGAGTTGTTTGGTAAGGATATACAAAACATAAAATTAACGGAAAATGAAGAAATTGAACTTGAACCTGATGATTGGTTATTGAGATGATAGATATGTTTTAAAATATCAACAAAAAAAAGGATTAAAATAATGTTAGAATATGAGTTAAAAGAAAATATTGGATATAACGAAGAGCTTGGTCAAATTATTCCATTTAAAGTTTGTAGTGTCGAGCAAATAATATATCAAACAAAAGAATCTCTACATCCTGAAGAAATCCTAGCTAACGAATATGATATAATGGAAGTAAAAAGAGCTTTAGAAATAACTAAAAAATTTTTAGAAATAGCTGAACAAACAGGTTGTTGGTTTGAGGATTAGAAAAATGATTAAATTATGTTGGTGGTTAATTCGAACTCTTATCTGGGGTAATGATTTTAAGATAGATTTTAATTTTAGTGTAGACTTTGAAGAAGCTATGATATATCTTAAAAAAGGATATTTTATACGTAAATTGGCTTATGAAGACGTATTATTCGTTAAAATAAAAGGTAATATTTATTGTATAAATACCACAAAAGGCACAGCAACAGTTATAAACGGTTTTACATCTGAAGCAATGAATAGTTTGTGGAAAATAGTTCCAGAAAGAATGCAAACAGAAAAGAAATTTTTAGATAAGGATTTGATATAATGACCAAATATACTGTAGAATTTAAGACAGAAGGTGGAAAAACAATTTATCCGAAAATCATAACTGTAGATTGTATGGAATTTAAGGTTCTAAAATGGACAGAAGATAAATCAGAAGCTATAGCTTGGAACGAATATGATTGTGCAGATGACTTTGCTATGGAATTCGAAAACGCAGAAGTTGTAGAAATTTAATATAGAAGGGAAAACTTAAATGACAGAGAATCATAATGAATTCGAACAAGAAATGGAAATGTTAAGGCAAGAAATTTCTAAATTGATTAAAAATCACCTAACTAGTCGATATACAGAAGAATACTTACGGGCAAAATTACCTCCTTTTACTAGTGTCGATGATAATATAGAAATATTAACACAAAATATTTTAATTACTTTTGGTAAATTTGCTTTAGAACACGGTTGGTTTGAAACAAAAGAGGAAGAAAACAATGATTGATAACTATTTACAAGAATTAATAAAAGAAGAAACAGATAAATTGAATAATACAATTTGTCTTATTGCTTCTGAAGGCTTACCAGATCAAGATATCTTAGATTTAGAGGGTTCTGTTATGTCTGTGCACTATTCAGAAGGCCTGCCTGGAAATAGGCATTATGCTGGATGTGAAGTTATAGATAAACTTGAGCAATACTGCATAGATAAAGCTTGTGAGTTGTTTAGGGTTAAGCATGCTAATGTTCAAACATTTAACGGTAGTAATGCAAATACATGTGTATATCACGCTTTTTGTAAACCAGGTGATAGAACATTGTCTATGGATCTTAATCTTGGAGCCCATTTGACTCACGGGAGTAAATTTACATATTCTGGTCGCATGTATGAAAATCATAATTATGAATTAGTAAATGAATTAATTGATTATGATGAAATTAGAAAAAGATTATATGAAGTTAAACCTAGATTGTTAATTATGGGTTATTCTGCATATTCAAGGCGTATTGATTTTGAAAAAGTTAGAGAAATTGTAGATGAGTATAATACTAAATTAAGAGAAGAATATGAAAACAATGCTAAAAGTAGTGAAGGTGGATATGACGCTACTATTGATTGGTATATGAAAGAGTATGAACAAAAAAAGTGCATTCTTTGGACTGATATGGCTCATTTTAGTTTATTTATCGCAGCACATCTGTGGAAAGATAAGTATGATCCAACGATTTGGTCTGATGTTGTAACTACTACTACTCACAAAGGTTTACTTGGTCCACGGAGTTCTGTTATTCTCTGGAATAATGATGATTACACAAAAAAGATTAATAGTGCAGTATTTCCTGGAAATATTGGAGGAAGTAATCAAGCTATGACAGCAGCTAAAGCACAATGTTTTATAAATTGTCTTAAACCAGAATTCAAAGATTATGCAGAACAAGTATATCGTAATATGCAAGCTATTATAAATGGTATTAAGGATTTCGATAAACAATCTAAAATTCGTTTTGTATCCGGTGGTTCTGAAAATCATATGGTTCTTCTTGACATGAAAGGTATTGGTCTTACTGGTAAAGAAGCAGAATCTTTATTGGAATCATATAACATTATATGTAACAAAAACATGATTTCTGGTGATTTAAAGCCAGCAGATTGTACAGGTATTCGTCTTGGTACTCCAGCTATTACAACTCGTGGCTTTGATGAATCTATGTGTTTTGAACTCGGTCAGCTTATTGCTCGTATTTTACTTCGTGGTAAGCAAGAAGTTCCAGAAGGTACAATTGATATAGAAGATGCTTCTATACGTTCCACGATTAAAAAAATGCTTGATAAAGTTGGTCCTTTTTATAAACAGAAATATGATTTGCCAAAAGATGATGGACCTGATGATATTATAGCATAAAAAGTTTTACTTTTTAATAAAGACGGCTTATTTAATATAAGTCGTTTTTTTTTATAAGGTGTGAAAATGAATAAGAATAAATATATTTGGCAAGTTTTTAGAAAAAATATAAAAAATTTAGAAAATATAATCACGTCATTAGTGTTACAAAATAAACTTTTTTACAATTTTAAATTTTGCGATTACAAAAATGTATTTTTTAAAATTAAAAATTGCTGCAAATATGATCTTACGAAAGAAATGACATTTGTCAGAATAATTAATCAGTATTTGATTCATTATAACATAGTTATTTATTTTAAAGATACATATACTTACTTCCTATGTAAATGCTATGATAACAACATCAACGACTTTATTGTAGAAGCTATAACTAGATCTAATGAATCAGAAGATATAATTCATGATCATTTTATTTCATTTGATAAAATGATTCAAATATTAAATGACACTAATATCGATTTTACCATTGGCGATAAGTAAATTTCTTACTTTCATCAGCTCTAAAAGGTTGGCGAATTGTGAAGTCAGTTACTGTTGTACCATCATAATTGTAATGTACAAGTGGAACAATTGGATTGAAGCTACTTACTGCTCCACTATATATTCTAGCTATGTTATTTTCATTTCTAACATATCTATAATAACTATCACTTAAATCACTATAGTTATTAACTTCTCCAGCATAATAATGAACGCTTATATAACCACTCCAATTAGTTAAATAAATAGTATTATATTGTTGTAGTAATTCAGATATTCTTAAGGCATTATTGATCCTATAAATAGATTTCAAATTTTTATTTTCATCAAATCCATTAGAAATTAATCCTTTAACTCCAGGTAAAACAAAAGCATGATGTCCAATAAAACCTGCTCCATTAAAGATCATATCATGATCATTAGAGTCTTTTGCGATATGCCATTGATTATCAGAACCATAACTTACTACACATATAGGATAACAAAATCTAATAGCTGCAGTACCAGCATTACCATACGTATTAATTTCTTTATTAGTAGTATCAAACCATACATGCCAAGCAACATCAGCAAGACTATCTATAGTACCAGATACTACTTTAGATAATGAAAATGTACGAAAATATCCACCTTGACTAAATACCATACTATTTCCGTTATTAGCAGAATAAGAAGAAAAATCAGTTGTTATATCATTATTAATGGTTTTTGTAGAATAACTTGAACCGTCATTTGTCAATATACTTCCAGCTTTCAATGTTAACACATTATTCTCTAAAGTCAACTTCAAATTCTGTGGTATCTTCAATATACAGTTACTTAAAATACCAGCGTGAGTATTGAATGTATGTGAAATATCCTTTATTTGATAAACTTGATCATTATTATATGTATTTCCACTTACTACTTCTTTATATTGATTATACGACAATTTATTAATTATCAAATCTGATATTGGGGTACTACTCATATTATATAAATCCATTGAAAATAACTATTTATTTATAGAACTTATTTGAATAAATGTTATTAAAGATTTATATTCTATGGCTTTACTCATAAGATTTTATGATATAAAAATAATCAAAATTTAAGTTCTTTTAATTGAAAATTTATAACGATTGTCTTGGAGTAGAAAATGAAGATATGTACAGTCACTAAAAAACACAATACGGGTATAAATGTTGGAATGATTCTTATAAATGATGAAGATAGAGTTTGTTTTGAATCAAATTTTTGTGTTACTAGTGATAGAGAATCAGATGGACATCTTATGGGAATATGGCGTGCTTTAAGTGTTATTAAAAATCGTGGTAAAAATGTTGATCATCAAGATATAGTTTGTATTCTTCCAAAAGATTTAAAAGGATGGATAGATTTACGTTTGAGAGAAGATAGATATACACAACATCTTAAAAGAATGCTTAATATAGAAATTATATCAAAGGATATCAATGACGAAGATAAGTTATATTTAAATGTAGCAGAACAACAATGTAATAAAAATAATATAAAACCAGTTAAAAATAATAACGGCCGTTAACAATGGCTTTACAAAATAGTTTTATTAACTATATAATATATACAGTTTAATTAGAAAGAAAGGAAAATAAAATATGTTAGGAATACCTTCAGTTATTTGGACTGATAAAAACGGCAACGATCGTGGAATCGATTTGTGTTCTAGATTATTACGTGACAGAATTGTCATGTGTACCGATGAAATCACTAATGAGTTAGCAGAATCAATTGTTGCGCAGTTATTATACCTTGAAGCAGAAGATAAAGATAAACCTATCAAAATGTTTGTTAATAGTCAAGGCGGTTCCTGTCTTGCTGGTCTTTCAATTATTTCTTGTATGGAAACAATTAGTTGTCCTGTACATACAATTATTTCTGGTCTTGCGGCTTCTATGGGTATTGTTATTGCAGCATCTGGTGAAAAAGGTAATCGTAGTATTTATCCATTGTCTAGAGTGATGGTACACCAGTGTAGTGGTGGTCAATCTGGTAATGTTCAAGATGTGCGTGCTAACTACAAAGAAATGGAAAAAGTTAATGACATTCTTATGGAACAGTTAGCAAAATGCTGTAGTAAAGATGTAGAAATAGTACGTAATGATTGTCAACGTGATACTTGGTATGGACCAGAAGAAATCATTGAATACGGTTTGGTCGATAAAATTATTAAACCTCGTAAATGATTTAAATAGAGTTATACCATTCCATAAATTCTTCTATTGTAAAGAATTCAAGCCAATTAAGACCGTTATCTTTAGCGGTCTTTCTTTTTAAAGGATCACGAACTGTCCAGGTGTTTATAGCCTCAACATAATAATCTGATGTTTTAGCTTTTTCTTTCCATTTATCTAATAATTTTAAAGCATCTATATCATTTTCATTAAATGGACCTAAAATTTTTTTATTTGATATCTTACCATGAGTCCAATGACCTTGATATTCAATATACGTATCTAACTCTGGAATATAAAAATCACAAGCAAATGGATATAACTCTGAAGAATATTGGCATTCTATTAAATCAAATTTACGTTCTAATAATGTTTTAATATATTTTTCTGGATTTGAAATATTAAGAGTGCCATTTCTTTTACGCGTTTTAAAACCTTTATTGACAATATCTGGAACTTTACTTGGATGATCTACACCGAAATGTAATAAATATGTTTCTCTGGCTTTAGCTTTTGTACTTTCTGCTTGTGTTGAAAATTCAACTCCATATTTATTTATACAAGTTTGCTTATATTTATCTCTATTATTATAATTTTCATTATTATATTTACATTTCTTTGTCTGTTTTATTTTTTCTTTTGTCTTATTTAAAAGCATTTGGTGCTCTACACCATATTTTTCTAAACAGGTTTGTTTTGCTTTTAATCTATTATTGTAATTTTCATCACCATATCTTTCTTTACAGGTAGTTTTACTACGTATGTGCATACAGTGTGGACATCCTTCACCCATCAAATGATGTTCGAGATTTTGATAAAAATACTTATTACAGCTTTTACAATAAATTTTAATTTTATAATTATTATTCAATCTTTTATTAAAGCTTTCTTCATCATATGTATATCTATCAAAATGAATAACTTCAACTTTGTCGATAAACTCTTTAAATGTAAGCTTAGCTTTATTAATATAACACAAATTGGGACAGCCTTGTTTATTTACTAAATGATTAGAAACTAACTGCTCAAAAATTTTACCACATTTTTTACAAATAATTTTAATTTTTGATCTATATCCATTATATTCAACTAAGCTATAATCATATTTATCACCATGAATAGCTTTAGCTCTTTCTATAAATTCTTCTGTAGTTAATTTTTTAGACATTTTTATAATCTCCATTATAATACTCAATAAAAATAAACAGTGGCAATGTTGTGAGTTGCAACACTTTCAGTCTGCAGAACCTAGCCACTTTTATTAGAACTAATAATTATCTAATTCTAAATGAAATTATATTAAAAATAAGAGGTCATCATATAGGTGACCTCTATAATATTATTATATGATTAAAAAAATCATTTCAATATTAGATAACCAAAAAATGCCAATGTAGCACCCCAATACCATTCACTGATCTTCCAACCATTTTTACCATCGTCATAAATATGTCTACAAGTCCAACCTCCTAACCAATAGATTGTACCTTGTAAAAGACCAACACAACAATATAATATTGAATTAAGCCATAGGCCTAAGATAAATGTTGTTAAGCCTCCTCTAAGTGATAATGTAACAAAACCGTATAATTTACCGTTATCCTTATAACTACCTTCTGGTAGTAAATTTCCTAACCACACAAAACATTTGTGATTTAAACACCATTTTCTAAATTCATTTAAAGCTGGAAAAAATTTTTCTTGTACAAAATACGTTATATTGAGATCATCTTTATCATTTTCACTAACAACGCCTGTGTATAAAGCTCCAATATATGATCCCCATCCACTAATTGAAGTACACATTTCAGAAGCTATAATACCAGTAATCAAAAAGCATGATTCCCAGTCATTTATAATCCAAGCCATACATACTGGAAATGCAACAGCAAACCACCACTTATTAAATGGAAATTTTTTATCTGTTCTAGGAATTCTTAATCCACCTCTTACTCTAAAAGTAAAAGCCCCAATAAGTGTGATAATAATACATTGTATAATGTTAAACCAATATTGATTCATTTTTACTTACTCTCTTCTTCTTTTTCTATTTTTATTTCATCTTCTTCGTTATTAACAACTATCACTGGAATATCTGGATATTCTGTAACTTCAATCTGAATTTCGTTTCCATTTTCATCTTTTTCTGTAATGATTTTTTTAATTCCACCTTGCATTTTATGATCCTTATATTAAATTTTATTAACAGATAATTAGAACTTATATAAAAACGGCTTTACAAAATATTTTCTTTTTTATATTTTTTAATTATATAAATTTATTTTTAGGAGAATTGGACTTTGAAAAAGATTATATTGTTATTATTGATTTGCTTATTTTTAATTAATTGTACAAATAAGATTGAAGAAAAAACACCTTTATCAGAAATGATAGGGAAAACATATTCTAATTGTAAAGTTAAATCTATTATAAGGAAAGCAGATGAAACTATATTATCATGTATTTATAAAAATGAATTGATGATCATAGATACATACACAGCTGAATATTCAGAAGAACAAATTCGTGATGAATTAATAGAAATTTTAGCTTCAAACGATATTTATTTTGGTATATTGACAGATTAAAAGGAGATATAATATGAAAAATGTTATAAAAGAAATTATAGATACAATTTTAAATTGTTTAATAATGATTGTTGTCAATTTGAGTGTTTGTATCATGCTTATATGTTCTTGTGTAGTTGCAGCAATATTAATTCCATTCACATGGTTAACTGGAATAAGAAAATTTATAGCTAAAGAATATGAAAAGTTTTATTATATTATTTCTAAATTTCTTTCTCATGATGAATATTTAGATGATGAGGATATCTAAAATGTTGATGTTTGTAAGTATAATAATGTTAGTCTTTTTGAATGTGATAGGATCAAAAAACGATACATTATTCACAGATAAATTAATAATTTGTTTAGCGTTAATGATATTAGAAATATTTTTTGAATATGTTATATTCGATCACTTCTATAACAAGTAACTTCAAATCAAATAATGTCTAATAATTCTTCTTCATTTTGATCAATAAAGTTATTATAATTGCTTGATTTTTCTTGTTTTTGTGAATGTGTTGTATATTCATATTGTGGAAAATCAGCATAATTAAGTTGTGCATTATAAATCATACCAACAAGAGCATCGCATAAATCTTTTTTCTCGGTTGTTCTTGTTACTTTACCTCTATCAAATACCAAAGAAGATAATTCTTTTTTAAGCGTTGGACAATTTCCTACTTTTACAAGCCCTTGTTCTATCAAAGCGGATGCATTTGTATAAGGTTCAAGTTTTATATCAACAGAAACCTTTTTAACTTCTTCAAAACAACCAGATTTAGCAAGTGTTTGTTGAAATATTTCACCATTCCATTGATCGCTAGACACTGTATGGATTGGCATATTACGTTCTATAACTAAATTTATCAAAAACGTTTCTATTGCATGTATATCTATTTTGTTTTTAGCATTTACGGCAAGAAGTAAATCGACAATATACATCGTTTCTTTTTCTTTTTTATCTTCATTATATCGCCATTCCTTATGTCCTATACAAATAGCAGCATCACATTGACCTTCACCACCGGCAGCTAAGTCTACGTGACAGTAATATTTAGCTGAAGGAGCACGTTTAAATACCCATCTGCCATCGGTTAATTGATCCCAAAGTTTATATTCATCAAGTGTACCAAGAATATCATTGTTGTTACCTATATCAGCATGAATAAGAAATTCAGAAGGCAATTCAGGATCTTCCAATTTAGATATATCTCTAAATACAGTAGAATTATCAACTGTAGTCATACCAGCAATATCTTGTATAGATTGTTCAAGTTGTAATTCGAATTTAGACTTATATACAGTTGGTACATTTATGACTTCACATCCAGGAGGTGGTGTATAATTACCATCTTCTAACGCCTTGAGTTCACCAGGATCTGTAAAAATCTTAGACGGAATACTACCATTACCAACAAGTACAGGAAACGTAGAACCATCACCAAGAAATTCAGGATCGACTTTTACCTCCCACAAACAAGGGTGCAAAGATAAAATAGATGGATCATTTTTTGGTAATCTTCTAATATATTCACCGATAGGACTATTAGTCGTACGAGCTGAAGAAACTACAGATTGAAATACTAATGGAGATCCTTGGAAACGTGAACTAAATCTATTATCTACTGAATTAAGAAGAGCTAATGCTTCATCACATGACTTTTCATTAATTTCATCCATAAAGCTGTTTACAATATTCAAACCTATAGTATGTGTAATTCCAGAACCACATGTTATAATTATATTGTCTGGAAAATAAATTGTACCAGTTGAACGTTCTACTGAAAATGGTATTGGACAATGAGAATCTGATAAATCAAAATTATCAAATGACTGCATTCTCATAACACGTTGAAAGCAAGGCATTGTTTCCATCAATTTAATAAATGGTAATAGATTTGTTTCATATACTTGTTTTAGTGTCATTGAAATAATTACATTTGCAATTGTAGCATCCTGATCTATATTAAAAACAGCTCTAGCATTTCTAAGACATAAAATACGATATAAAACATATAAAAATGCTTTTCTAGCTATGGTAGATTTACCACAATTGTGGGCTATTATACCAGCTTTTAAAGCAAAGTTATGATTTCTTTCAGTTGTTATGTCATATACTGGTTGTTTACCAATGTATTTTATTGAAATGATTTTGTGATTGTATAATTTCTTACGTTTATGATTTTCTTTAGTTCCTAAATTAGGATCATACCATGGTTCTTTTAAATGTATAAATGCTAATTTTTCTTTATATTCTTTTGAATCTTTACCTTTGAATCTTGCTAAAGATCCTAATGCTTGTTTTGCATAAATTATTTCTAATTCTTCTTTTGTTTTACATGCTTTTAAATTACGCATGTTTTCAGCCATTTTTCTTGAAGTATTTCTACCTTTATCAGATTTATTATATTTTGTAATAATTTTACTTATTTCTTTTTTGTGTTCTTTACCCTTTTCACTATTCCAAAACATATTAGCTGAATTTTTTTGAAATTCAGAATTATGACATAAATTGATTATTGCTATTTTTCTTTTAGCTTCTAGTTCTTCATAATCAGGTCTGGCTTTATATGTATTAAATGCTTTTAAGCCTTTTTGTCTTCTGTATTCTTTAAATTCATCTCCTTTAATTGAGGCATTATATTCTTTCCATCTTCTTCCACCTAATCGAGCATGATATTCCCAATGATAACGATGTGGAATAACTGCTAAATTACAAGGCCTATCATCATATTTTTTAAAATTTTTATGATGTGTAACTTGACCTCTTTTGTATGAAGTTTTCCATTTACTTACTATCAGATAACGCTTTTCCCATTTTTCTGTGATATTATTTTTTACTTGAATATATCCTTTGTCACTAATTTGATAATAATAAGGCATCATCGAAGTACCAACAGATAATCCAATGTCAATACTTTTCCATTTGTTTTGTCTAGTTAAAAATCTATGATCTGATGTGCATTTTATTGTTTCGTTATTATCTAAAGTAATTTCATATACATCTTGTATCCCACTAGAAAATACATCTATAATTTTATCTGGTTCCCAAGATTTATTTTGTGTATTAAACGATAATACCCATTCATTTTTATAATTATTTAACAATTCTTTTATAGTTTTATCACCATTCAGCGTTGCTACAACTGTATCATCTGTTAAACATCCGATTGAGCCACCAAATATAGTCTTTCTAACAGGAGAACCTTCTCTAAACATATATTCTAATTGCTTACGCCAATATGGATAAAGTGTGGCGTTGCTGTTATACATATAGAATTTACCAGACAGAAATTCTTCGATGCTTGGTACAGGCCGTCTATACATGATTCCGTCGATTTGATTAGCTAAATCAGTATCTTGATTTGTTATTGTCAAATAAAGAGCGATACGTCTATAAACTTCTTGTTGCTTTTTAAATTCTTCCGGCATAAAATGATCTTCATAATATGTCAAAATATCAAGAAAATCTTGTGACGCTATAACTTTTTGCAATTCGTCTGGATTATCAAAAGAAACAACTGGTAATTTTTCTAATTTTTGTTCAATGTCATATGGTAATTGTTCCATAGCCGTCTATAAATTCTCCTTTTTTAATTATATCATATAGAACTTGATAAAAATAAGACTTTTAATGATAAAATACAGGTAAAACAGATCGTTAATACTTCTAAAGTTCTAAAATATAATCGTGTTAGATGCTTATATAGACGTTAATGTCTCTAAAGATTTGAATAATGAAGACGTCTATAATTTTTCAGATAAAAATAGACATTTAAAGACTATAAAAGCTTACAAAGACGAGAAATTTCATGAAATTAACAACTATAAGGATAAGTTTAACATGTTAAAACCATTAAATGACGTTAGAAACCTTAAAGATCCGTTGAAGCAATTCGTCTGCAACATGAGTATTGCATTCCCAGCAGGCAGCCAGCTTGCCCAATTCATAGACACAGAAGACCTCATTCTTCGTGCGACGAGTTACAGCATGCCAGGATTCAAAGCAGATGAAACCGTAGTTACCTGGTCGGGATTTGAAAGGCACTATTCCGGTAAACAAACAAGACAAGGAAGTTGGAGTTGTACAGTTGTAGAAGTATGGGATGCAAGAATATTAGAGATATTCAAACGCTGGTATAATGCTGCTCATAACTACAAGAATGGTACAATTTCTTTGTTAGATCAATATACAGGTACAGTTAACATTTCTCTTGTTAATCCAGATCTTTACGAACCAAAACCTAGTGGAATTCGTTCATATGACCTACGTTTATATGATGTATTCCCTGTAACTTGTGATTTGCCAACAATTGATGCTTCGAGTTCAGAAAAAATCGACATTAGTTTGAATTTGAATTATAATTACTTCTTAGCAGGTGATGAAATCGATGGCAACTAATTAAACCTTTGATTTTATTAGTTTTTTAAGGGACTTGGAAAATAGTCCCTTTTTTATTTACAATTTTTTATCAAAATGAGAGTTCTATAGTTATATATAAAGATGAAATAAATATCTACTGGATCAGAATATGAAGAATATTTGTAAAAATTGTGGTAAAGAATATGAATATGAACCAAGAAGAGGAACATATAAGTTTCAATATTGTTCAAGCTACTGTAAACATGAATATGCTAAAAAAGATGCAGAACCACAAATGCGGATTTGTGAACATTGTCATAAAGAATACTGGTGGGATGGACAATTAAGAAATTATGAAGGTAACATTTATGTTGACACAAAAAGATTTTGTTCGCTTGAATGTGGTAAGGCATATAAATATGAAAAAATCAAAGAAGTCAAGATAGAAAAATATGGTGCAGCGGGTCTTGGATCTAAAGAAATCATCGAAAAGGCTAAAAAAACGAAATTAGAAAGATATGGTAGTGTAGGTTATAACAATCGCGAAAAGGCTAAACAAACTTGTTTAGAAAAATATGGTACAGAAAACGTATCACAATCAGAACAATCAAAACAAAAAATGAAAGAATATTGGACAAACATGTCTGAAGAAGAGTTTGAAGAATTATTAGATAAAAGGCATAAAACTTGTTTAGAAAGATATGGTGTAGATAGTGCATCTAAAACAGAGCAATTTAAAGAAAAAACAAAACAAACAAATATTGAAAAGTATGGTGTTGAATATTATACACAAACAGAAGAATATAAACAGAGGTATAAAGAAACATGTCTTGAAAAGTATGGTGTTGAACATGCTACACAAAATCCAGAAATTTCTGATAAGATAAGCAAAATGCTATTAAACAAAACTGAAGAAGAATGGTCTGAAATAATAGATAAACGTAAAGATACAAATTTAGAAAGATACGGTGTAGAATTTGCATCACAAAGTGGTGACATAAGAGAAAAAATAAAACAAACAAATTTCGATAGATATGGAAATGAAGTAGCTCTTAGATCAGATTCTGTACAAGAAAAAATAAAAGCTAAAAATGTAGAAAAATATGGTGTTGAATATAGTATAGGATCAAAAGAAGTACAAGAAAAGATACGAAATACAAATTTAGAAAGACATGGTTATGAATATCCTTTTCAATCACAAGAATTAAGAGAGATTATGGAAGAAAATAGAAAAAAGACAAACTTGAAAAGGTATGGTTCAGAGAATATTGTTCATGTCAAAGAATTTAAAGAAAAAGCTATACAAACTTGTTTAGAGAAATATGGTGTACCATATAATTGTATGAGCAAAAATTGTATAGAAGCCAATTTTAGTACGATATCAAAAATCAATTTGAATTTTAAAAAGAAATTAGATAAGCATAAAATAAAAAATAAATTAGAATTTTGCTTAAAAAATTATAATTATGATTTTTTATGCGAAGATAAGGTTTTAGTTGAAATAAATCCTAG
>Ga0247608_10003322_pt1 | contig 18923 bp, 18 predicted proteins | sample 176DNAGHGlowgp2_FD_193490 | JGI IMG/M metagenome (GOLD analysis project Ga0247608, IMG submission 193490) | Sheep rumen microbial communities from Palmerston North, Manawatu-Wanganui, New Zealand - 1766 DNA GHGlow gp2 | ecosystem: Host-associated > Mammals > Digestive system > Stomach > Rumen ...
AGTGAAGTTCATGATATAGTTATACCTGAATATAACTTTGAAATGAGTTGGAATTTAGGTAATTCACAAACATGGGCAATAGATCCAATGTCAGTAAATGAGATAGGATGTATTCACACATGCCAAGGATTAGAATTTGATTATGTTGGTGTTATCATTGGTGATGATATAAGATATGAAGATGGACAAATAGTTACGGATTATAAAAAACGTGCATCAACAGATCAATCACTAAAAGGTATTAATAAGATAGCCAGTGAGTATGGACAAGATGTAGCTAATAAAATAGCAGATAGAATTATTAAAAACACATATAGAACATTAATGACTAGAGGTATGAAAGGTTGCTATGTTTATTGTGTAGATAAGAATCTACAAAACTATTTAAAAAGTAAGATAAATATGGTATAGTATATATAGATAGTAGGAGCAAATTTCATTTTAATAATGGAATATGCTCTATTTTTTTTATTTAGGAGGTGATATTTTGTTTGATGCAAAATATAAAGTAGTTTATAAATACAAAGAATTATCATATTCTGATATAGAAAGCATATCTAATATTATTAAACCTACTGATGCAATAAAGATATATAAAATTGTAGCATCTAGAGAAATTAAAGAAAATAAAGTTCTGCACTCAGAAGAAAAGGAATTTAAAAACTTTGATGATTTTTTAGAATACTTAAGTGAAGATATTAGATATTTAGACAAATTACGTTTTATATTTATGGATAAAAATGGTGATGAAATATGGCTTACATACACTGATATATTTAACAAATGGGAACTTACTTATAATAAGAAAACTATGGAAGTTGATGGATTTGTTTCGAATATTAGAAACATATTTAAAAGAAATATATTTGATATATATAAACAAAAGAAGTTTACTATATTTTGGGTAATATGGACACTTCAGGTAACATCATGCATAATACTAAAAATTGACGGAATAATATCATATTTTCTAAGTATATTATTACTAATAACAATGCTTTTAAATGCACTATTAAAACGTAAACCTTATAGAAACCACAAATTCATAAAGAAAAATAAAGATGAAATTATTTTAAACATTATTTTTTATGCCTTAGGTGTTATTACACCGTATATACTAGAATTCATTAAATCAGCAATAAATTATAAATAATAAGGATGTTATAATTTAATTGAGCGCATTGGGAATATGGTAAATTCTATAGGTGTTCTAATTATTATAAATGTAACTATATAGAGAAAATAAAATAAAGAGATTAATTCTCTTTTTTTTATTAAGAAACTAATAAGTTCTTTTAAATAAAAAAATGTACCTATATAATCTAATTAATAAATCGACAAAATTCGACAAAAGGAGGTATATATGAGTTTGGAGATTTTAAAAATAAAAAAAGATAATATTTTTTGTGAAGATTTTAATAGTTTTAGCAAAAATAATATAATTGATTTTAATGAAGCAAGAATTAATGCAGCTTATGCACCTAATGGAGTTGGAAAGAGTAGTTTATGTAGAGTATTAGAAGGCCAAGGGGAATTCTTACTAAATTATAATAATAATGCCTATGATAATTCCAATTGTAATATTTTCCATATAATAAATGATCAAAACAGTAGAAATATAATAAAAGGAGAAGCTAAAGATTTTTTGCTTGGTGATGATATTGTTAAAGAATTTAATTTAAAAGAGTGGATTGATAATAGCTTTGCTAATACTTTTAGTAATTTAAAAAATAAATTTAATGAAGATTTAAATATATCAAAAAAAAGCGATGAAAAAATAAGATGGTTAGATGCAAATGTTATAAAAATAGTAGAATCAATAGTAGCAAGAGGTGCTACAGCGGAGAATATTGATATAGACGATTTTATAAATACTATTTCAAAAATGGATAATATATCGATTGAGGAATATGAACTAGAGAAAATGAAATTTATCAAATCTGATATGAATATAGAAGTAATAAATCAGATTCTAAACATAAAAGATATTACAAAAAATGAAGATGTTTCTAAATTGGAACAATATGATGATGCAATAAGTATATTATATAAGTACTATGATTCACAAAACTGTATTGTATGTGATAATGAAAATATAGATACTGATTCATTACTTACTTTGAAACAAGAACAAGAGAAAGTTATAATAAATAATCTTAGTGCCAGTGACAAAAAAATTTTAGAAATAATATTAACTAAATTTGAAAGTGAAGATGATGATGTGTTTGATATCAAAGAGACACTCATGCAAGCAATTACAACAGGTAACATAGAAGTACTTGAAGACTTAATCGATTCTCTTAATTATTACAAAGATATTTACAAAAAAATTGCAAAAAAATATTTGAAGGATTCTCTATCAACAGAATTCGTTGATAAATATAATGAATACAAGAAAATACTTAATAATCCATTGAAGTTTTCAGATGAAGATATTCTGTTTATTGAAGAATTTATTGCTGATAATATTAACAAAGAAATTAAATTAGAACGAAAAGATAATAAAATAGTAATAACAATGGATTCTGATAATTTGTTGGGAGTAGAACGTAAAGATTTAAAACTGAGTTCAGGTGAGCAAAATTTTATATCTTTGACCTTTGAATTATTGAAAGCAAAAAACTCTGATAAAGAAATTGTAATAATAGATGACCCTATATCAAGTTTTGATTCTATTTTCAAAAATAAATTGGTATTTGCAATTGTAAAATTTCTTTCCAAAAAGAATATACTTATTTTAACACATAATATAGATTTAATAAGACTTGTTGAATTTCAGAATAAAGATGATTTTGGAATATATTTATTCAATAATTTTGAGGGCCAAGAAAATGGTTTTATAAAAATATCTAATTTTGAAAAAAAAATGATGATATCTATACCGGAACTACTAAAATTTATTCGCAGTAGTGAAATAGATAGTGAAATAAAAAATGAAAGATTATTTCTTTACTCACTCATTCCTTTTATGAGAGGATACTCTGTTTTTATAGACGACTGTGTAACAAAACAAAAATTAATTATGCTAATGCATGGTTATAAAACAGAAATAGTCAATTTGACTGAAATATATAATAATGTTTTTTCAAAAAATCTAACAACAATATATGACATAAGTGTTAATGATATATTATCTATTGATATAGATAATCTTCCGGAAATAATTAATTCTGAAAAATATCCATTGTTTAATAAAGTGTTAACAAATAACTTGATATATTTATATTTAAGATTAAAAACAGAGAAAGTTTTAGCTGATAAATATCAAATAAATACAGATAATTATGATCAATTATCTAGTATAATATATGAAGCATATAAAAGTGACAATGAATATGATAAAAAAATGAGAATTTTCTTTTATTCTAAAAAAAGCTTGCTTAACGAGTTTAACCATTTTGATGGAAATATGAGTATATTTCAACCGGCTATTGATATATCCGAAGAAATATTAAATAAAGAAAAACAAGAAATATTAAATAAATTAAATTCTATTTAAAAACAAAATGTTAAAAAACATATATTTATCGGATAATTATATGTTTTTTAATTGTTTTAAAAATAGTAAATTATAAAAGTTTAATTATGCTATAATTTAATTAGGGAGTATTGTAAAAATTATCATATGCATTATACAACCAGAACAAAAATAAAACAAAAGGAGGAATATAATGGAATACAATGTTTATTGTGATGAGAGCTGCCACTTAGCTACTAATGGTAGTAGATATATGTTTATTGGAGCAGTTTATTGTCCAAAGGACAAGACTAAAAAAATAAATGACTATATAAAACATTTGAAAGAAAACTATAATATATCAAACAAAATTGAATTAAAGTGGAATAAGATAGATAAAAAAACCGAAAAATTATATATAGATGTAATTAATTACTTTTTTAACCAAGATTATTTAAAATTTAGGGTAATAGTAATTGACAAAACAATATTAAATCATGAAAAGTTTAATCAAACAGAAAATGACTTTTATCACAAAATATATTATGAAATGTTGCAATATATTATTTCACCAGAGAACTCTTATAATATATACCCTGATATTAAAGATACAAATTCATATTATTATATGCAAGTCATGAAATGCTTTTTAAGGTTAAAAATAGATGATAATAATTTTCAAACAATAAAAAAAGTGCAGCCAATAAGATCGTATGAAGCTCCAATTCTACAAATTAATGATGTATTAATAGGAGCATTGTCTTATTATTATAGAAATTTGGATACAAATGTTAGTAAATTACATGTAGTAGAAGAAGTAAAAAAACTTTATAATGGGCCTTTAAATCAAACTTCTTTCTACAATAATACAAAATTCAACATATTCGTATGGAAACCAAAAGATGAATTATATAAATAACAGATGTTTTCAAGGCCCATTACCAGTTACAACTAGTGATGATGAGCTATATGAGTATTTTTTGAGAGAAATATATAGTGGAAATTTAAAAATAGATGGTAGTGCTATAAAAGTATTTACCACACCAGTTGTAGATAACAGGATGCAAGGCTTCTTCCATTTGACAACAAGAACACAAAAAAATCTTGGAATGACTATAAGAATGAAAGAACCTAGAGCATATTTTATAAATTATATTCCAACAATGATAAAAAATTATAAAAATTGTAGTATGTGTAGTGAAGAAGGTTGCAATAAAATAAAAATTTGGACTGCACCACATAAAGATAAGAAACGTGTTAAATTATTGTACTATGATGACAATAATAGCTATCTAATTGTCTTAGAAAGAGATAAGAATGATTTATATATTGTTACATCGTTTTTAATTGATGAACCACACTACTTAGAAAAAGTATTAGAAGAATATGAAATATATAAAAAGCATTCCTAAAAGGAATGCTTTTTGCTTTTAAAAAAACGGATAACGCAACTTACGCTGCGTCTCCAGGACTCATATAACTCTTGGTCATTGAGTAATTAAATTATAGCATATGATAATATAAAAGTCAATTTTTCAAAATATGCTACACTATATATTATGCACTATATGTATAAATATACTCAAAAAAATCAAGGGCTTGCTCGCAAGTTTATCTAGACCCTTGATTTTTTCTTTTCCATTACACTTCTCTAACCAATAAAAGTAATCTTTTATTGCTTATTAACTAAATAATATAATATCTAACTATACTAAGTATTTATTCTTTAAAAAATAACTAACTAAAGCATCACTATTCAAAGTAATAAGCCCCAGTTAATGCAATTACTTTATCAAAGGAAAATTATTAGTACCCATTACACTCTTAATACTATATACTTTCAAATAACTACATATTTTATAATTATTAGAAGTCATAATTATATTTATCAAAGGAAAATTATTAGTACCCATCACACTCTTAATACTATATACTTTCAAATAACTACATATTTTATAATTATTAACAGTCATAATTATATTTATCAAAAGAGTATACTTAGTCCCCATTAAACTATTAAAACTAAATACTTTAAAATAACTTATTCCATTATAAATATAAAAAGTATTTATCTTACTTAGTCAAAGTAATATACTCCATCCCCATAATAAAATATATAAATATATGTTATAATCTATATAGGTGATAATATGAAATATGAATATTTCTATATAGAAGATAGTAATGGTAAAAGTAATTGTGTAATAAGAAGTCTAAGTAAAATATTTAATTTATCTTATGAAGAAATATTTAATGAATTATGTAATATACAAAATAAATTAAATAAAGATAGTTATATAGATATAGAAGTATTTGAAACATATATAAAGAATAAAGGTATGAAAGAAATAGATATATCTAATATAAAAGTAAAAGATTTAAAACTAGATAATGGTAGTTATATAGTATTTTGTTATGATAAAAAAGATTGGTATCACATGATACCAATAATAGATAATACTATCTATGATAAAAGTGATGAATGCTTGGAGTTAGAAGTTATTAAGGTGTATGGTGAAGAATAATAGAAGGTAATAGTAAAATCATATTACTTATTCTTAATTTGTTTTAATAAATCACTTTCTAATAATCTTTTAAAAATATGCCATGATACTGTTTTTTCAGTTAAACCATCATAGTTATTATTAATTCTTTTAATTATTTCTTCTTTTGAAAAATACTTAGCATCAGATACTTCTTCTTTTTGAAGCTTTAAATCTTTAGTATCCACATCTTTAGTAATAATATAACATTCATCAAAATGGTTATTTATATAACCATTTTTATTGTATACAGACGTAGTAGTTACAATATATTTTATATCATCATCTGTTATATCGATACCAAGTTCTTCTTTGCATTCTCTTATTAATGTTTGTCTACCAAACTCTCCAGCATTAACATGACCACCTATAGTAACATCCCATTTATTAGGCCATAATTTTTTATCAGCACATCTTTTTTGAAGCAAAACTTCATCATCTTCATTAATTATAAAAGCATATACTGCTCTATGCCATAATCCTTTAGAATGGCATTCGTCTCTAGTGGCTACTTTCCCAGTAAATTCACCAAGTTCTGTTAAAACATCAAACATCTCATTCATTAGTTATTCTCCTTTACTTTTATCTCATACAAATTAGATTTAATCATTATTGTCTCTTTTGATAATATTATATATGCGTAATACTATCAAATCAAGTAACAAATTATACATAAGATGAAATGTAAAAGATATATTGAAAATAAATAGTATAATTTGGACTAACCTAGAGAATAGTTATTAAAAAAAGTAAACATATGTTATAATTCATATAGGTGATTCTATGAAAGAAGAAAGAGATTTATATAATAGTAATTTAGAAAAGACTGATAAAACTTATTTTAAAGGGGATAAAATACCTGATGGATATTATCCAATGGTAGTAATGATTGCGATAGAAAATTCTAATGAAGAATTTCTAATGCAAAAAAGAAGTGAAAATAAAGGTGGAGATTGGGGAGTAACTGGAGGTCATCCTAAAGCAGGTGAATCTCCAATTGAAGGAATAGTCACAGAAGTAAAAGAAGAATTAGGTATCGATATAAATCCTAATGAAGTAATAGAATTTAATTCTGGTTGTGACGGAAAAGACTGCTATAGAATGTATTATATAAAGAAAGATATTAATCTTAATGATATAACTATTCAAGAAGAAGAACTAACAGAAGTAAAATACTTCTCTATGAAAGAATTAGAAGAAATGGTTAATAATAATGAACTTAATGAAGACCAAGTGGCATTCTTTAAGAAATGTAGGAAGTTTTTGGAGGAATAATATGAAAAATAATATAGTAGATTGTCATATACATGCATTAACAAAAGAAGATCTTGATTTATATAAAAAAACAGCATGTGCTACTAAATATATTAATGTCAGAGGTTTATATATAGATGAGACACTTAATCCATTTGAGTTTGAAGAGTTTATTGATAATAAAGAAATGTATTTTATAGATTCAGTAGATCTAGAGGATGTTGACAATGAACTAAAAAAAGTAAAAAATGATTTAGAGAAATATCCTAGAATAATAGCTATTAAAATATATTTAGGATATCAAGAATATTATGCTAATGATGAAAGAATATTTAAAATAGTAGAATTTGCAGCAAATAATAATTTAGCTGTCACATTCCATTGTGGAGAAATGTATGGAGAAAATGGTGAAAGCGTTTATTCACCATATTCCGATGCTAAATATATAGAAGATGTAGCTAAAAAATATCCTAATGTTAATTTTATTGCTTGTCATATTAATTGGCCGGGTTTTGAAGAAGTATTCTCATTATGTAATAAATATAAAAACTTTTATACAGAATTTAGTGGATGTAATGATGGAGAAACAGAAGAAGATAGAAAAAAACAAAATCAATTAATAGCTGATAATATCAATAAATATATTAAAAAGTATCCTATAGTAAAAAAGAAATTGATGTATGGAACCGATTTCTTTGCAGTAGCAGATGAATATAGTGATGTGTCTAGTTATATAAAAATATTAGATTTATTAGGTATAACAGAAGAAGAAAAAGAAGATATATTACATAATAATGCATGTAATGCATATAAAACAGAGTTTTAAAAAAGATAATTCATTATTGAATTATCTTTTTAAATTCTTTATTATCATCGTTATTGTGTATTTTATTATAGTAATTATATACCATTGTTTTATAGTCATCTATGAATTTTTTTCTCATAGTATCATCTAATGCTTCAATAGCCATATATGGACTATCATCTTCTAATTCTGATAGTAATAGAGTATCTCCAATTTTTAAGAAATCAATTCTTTGAACACCGTTGAAACAATCACCATTTAATTTAGCAAGAGTTTCTGCTAGTTTTATTTCTTCCTCTGTTGGTTGATAAAACTCTGCATTACTATGATCTAATTTCTTCTTTGGCTTAAATATTTGAGCAAACTCATATTTATTACCTATAAAATAAAACTGAACTTCAGAATCAAATTGTAATTTTGGTTGAATTACAAAATTACTATTCCATGATTTCTCTATATCATCTTTAGAGGCTTCTATAATTCCATATCCTGCATATCCATTAACCGGTTTTATTAAATATTTACTGTGTTCACCTAATTTATCTAAATCTTTAATGTCACTAATAGTAGGAACTATAGGATAACCTTTCGAGTATAAATCACTTAAATAGTGTTTACCTTGATTATCGAATTTACCATCAAAATTTATTCTTGGAAGATTTTTGCTAAGTATTCTAGTTTCATAGTCTGATTCTTCTGCTCCTACAGTAAATTCATCTATATCTTCAATCCAAGAATATCGTTTAATAAAAATATCATATTCATCTTCTAAAGATTTATCATAATACTTATTAACTAATTTAACATCATGACCATCATCTATAAATGAATTAGCTATCCATACATCTTCTTCACTACATTCATTTAATAGATTGGTAACCATTAATATTTTCATTATTTATCCCCCTTATTTTTAATAATATTAATTAATTGAGAAGTTGCATATGTTGGAAAAGTCTTCTTGTTTGTCACTAGTATCAAGTTTAATGGTTCAAGTTTTTCCTTTATTTTGATTTCATATAAATCTTGGTTATCAATATTATCATTAATAAATTCTTTAACCACTAGACCTATACCAAATCCTTCCTTAACAAACTCATATACTAATGAGTGGCTTGCTAAATTAATGTGGGCAGTATATTTTTCTTTGCCATCAGAGTTCTTTAATAAAGTAGTTTGAATTGGATTAATTGTATTAAGAATTAAACTCTCATTTTTTAATTCTTCAATACTAACGGTTTTTTCAGCAAATTCCTTATATCTTTTATTTCCTATGAAGCAATAATTAAGTGTTTTTATTTTATAAACATTTAAACCATCTAGTTTTCTATCATCATCTGTAGCATATATTATAGCCATATCTAAAGTACAATTCTTAACCATATTAATCAAATTTGGAGTATAACTTTCTTCAATTGAAATATTCACATTAGGAAATTGTTTAGAATAAGTTTTTAATTGATGAATTAAATAATATTTTAGTATTGTATTACTAGTACCAATTTTTATCTCTCCAGATTCTACTTTATTGATATTATCAAATAAATTTGATGCATCTTGCATTTGCTCAATAGCTGGACTTATATAGTTATAAAATCTTTTCCCATTTTCTGTTAATTTAATACCAGCCTTATTTCTAGTAAACAATGTACCATTTAATTGAGTTTCTAGATTTTTAATAGCTTTAGTAACCGCAGGTTGACTAATCATTAATTTTTTAGAAGCCTCTGTAATTGTAGAACAATTCGCAACTATGTAAAAAGTCTTATATAAATCAAAATTAATATCCATAACTCCTCCCTTTTCACCGGTTATTATAACATAATATTATAAAAAAGCAACTTTTATATGATATTTTCATCAAAAAAGCGGGCTACTTATAACCTACAGTTATATTAATATAAAAAATATGTATTTTACTAATATGTAATTATTAATATAATAAGAAATGAGAGGAGGGAATGCAATGAAATCAATAAATAAAAAAGTTGTAGTAACAGCTAAAAAAGTTACTTCAAGTAATGCTTCTTGTCATTACCACGCTTAATCTAAATAATTAGATTTAAAGAATATAAGGGGGAAAAATTTTCCCCTTATATAATAATGTTTATAAGAGGTGTTTTTATGTTTTTAATAAAAGAAATAGATTTTATAGATTATAACAAAAATGAAATGATTATGATTAATTTAATCAATGGTGCTACTGATATAATTGAAAAAGATATTTATAAAAAGATTATTAATAATGAATTTGATGAATTAGATGAATCAATTATAAAAGCCATGTTAAAACGTAAATATCTATTTAAATCAGAAAAAGATTATAACAAGTTTATAGAAGAATTAGATACTAGAATAGAAGAATTAGAGAAGAAAGCCACTCCTAATTTTCTAGTAGTTCCAAGTTATGCATGTAATCTACATTGTATCTATTGTTATGAACAGACATATATGATACAAGGAACTACTAAAATAGATCCAAAAGAAATGGTAGATCTTCAATTCGATAGAATCGATCAAATAATGGAAGCCTATGAAAGAAAATATGGAAAAACTGAAGATGATATTAGAATCACAATCATGGGAGGAGAACCATTATTAAAATGCAATTTAGATACTGTTAGCTATATTTTTGAAAAGGCTAAAGAAAGAGGATATACAGTAGATATAGTTTCTAATGGAGTAGACTTGAATTGTTATATAGATTTATTCAATAAATATAAAGATACCCTTGATCATATACAAATCACCGTTGATGGTGTAAAAGAAATTCATGATAAGAGAAGAATATTTCATGATGGAAGAGGAAGCTTCGACTTAATCATGAATAATATCAAATTAGCTATAGAAAATGATGTATTAATCATATTAAGAGTTAATGTTGATAGTACTAATATTAAAGAATTATCTCAATTAGCCGATATGTTAGTTGAAAAATTTAATTATAATGAAAAATTAAAACCATATTTATATATACTTCAAGATGGTGGATGCTCTGGAGAATCAAATATAGTTAATGAAAAGATTGGAATAGAAACAATATTTGAATTAGAGCACAAGAATCCAAATATGAAAATATTTAGAAAAAAATTCCACCCTGAAAACTTTATTGAAAGTATATTTAATGATGTTCCATACCAACCAGTATTAAGACACTGTGGCGCAGCAAAAAATCAATTCATATTAGATTGTAAGTCAAATATATATAAATGTTGGCATGGAATTGGTAATAATGGATATAGAGTTGGAACTTTTTATCCAAAATACGAACTAGATTATGATAAAATAAATGCATGGTTTGATAGAAGTGTTAAAGTCATTCCAAAGTGCAAAAATTGTAAATATAGATATATTTGTGGAACAGGTTGTCCTGCAGCAAAACATATGAGTGAAGAAAATATGAATGTTAAAGGACCAAGCTGCGTTGATTATAAAGAATTAATAAAGACTATAATACTTGAAAAAATGAAAGAATTATAGAAAACTATTGGGGGTGTTAATATGGATAGAAAAGATGAAAACGTATTAACTTTGGGTGTTTTTGCTCATGCCAATGCAGGAAAAACTACCATAACAGAACACTTGCTATATCATACGAATGTTATTGATACTATAGGAAGAGTTGATTCTGGAAATACCGTAACTGATAATATGAAAGTAGAACAGGAACGTGGGATTACTGTAAGAGATTCCATCGTCTCTTTTAAGTTGAATAATAAAACAATTCAACTTATTGATACTCCAGGACATGTGGATTTTTCCGCAGAAGTAGAAAGAGCTATTAATGTTTTAGATGGTGCTGTTTTAGTTATATCAGGAGTTGAAGGATTAGAAGCACAAACATACACTATATGGCGTGCACTACAAGAAAAGAATGTCCCTGTAATTATTTACATTAATAAGATGGATAGAAAAGGTGCAGACTTTGATAAAGTACTAGCGGAATTACAAAATAATTTAAAAGTACCTACACTAACTTTAACTCATGTATATCAAGAACAAGATGGTAAATTAAATATTACTAAATCTAAAGTAGATGAACTAATAGAAGAATTATCATTAGTAGATGATGAAGTATTTGAAAAATATGTAGAAAATAAAAACATAGAAGGTGAATGGCTAGCATCTAAAATGATAGAACTATCTCATAAGGGAAAAATATACCCAGTTGTTGGAGGTAGTGCATTAACTGATATAGGTATAGATGATTTAGTAGATTCAATTTCAAGATATTTACCAGTTACTGAAAAAAAATTAAAAGAAGAAATGTCAGCTTATGTATTTATGGTACGAGTAGATGAAAATGGTAAAAATGCCTACGTAAAAGTATTAAATGGTAGTATTAATAATCGTGATGTAATAGCTACTGGCGAAGGAACTCAAGAAAAAGTTAAAAATATAATGATTTCTGAAGGATCTAAAATGAAAAATGTCGATACTGTATATAGTGGAGATATTGCTATTATTAATGGATTAGATGTAAAATGCGGACAAATTCTTGGTAATAATAAAGGACTAGATAAATATATAAGTTTTGTTAAACCTTTATTAACTATGGAAGTTAATCCAAAAGAAGAAAAAGATAGAATAGAATTAATGCAAGCATTAAAGATATTAAATGAAGAAGATCCATATTTAGATGTTAGATATAATGAAAGAACAAATTCAATATATTGTAGTTTAATGGGAGAAGTTCAAGCTCAAATAGTTAAAACTATGCTAGAAGATAGATTTGGGATACAGGCAAATATTGAAAACCCAATAGTTATTCATAAAGAAGTTCCTACTATAAGTGCAACTGCTAAAGCAAGCTATACCTGTGTATCCGGAATAGAACTAGAAGTATCTCCATTAGAAAGAGGTAGTGGATTCTCATATGTATCAAAACTATCTACTGATTATATGCATCTAAAATATCAAAGACAAATAGAAAGATTAGTAAATTATTATTCAAGACAAGGATTACACGGATGGGAATTAACAGATATGGAAGTGGCTCTAATAGGAGGTCAATTTGACTCTATGGGAAGTGATCCAATGCACTTCAATATAATTACCCCATTAGCTTTATTTAGATGTTTAAAAAAGGCTAATATGAAGTTATTAGAACCAATCGCAAATTATATTGTAAAAGTACCAGAAGAATGCTTAAGTGGAGTAATTAAATTACTATCTTCTAAAGAAGGAATGTATAAAATAGAAAATACATTTAATGGAGAAACAACTATAGAAGGTGAAGCACCAGCTGCTAATATGATGAATTTTCCACTAGAATTATCTATGAATACTAGTGGTAGAGGAACTTATACTTCATATATTTCAAAATATGAAATAAGCAGATCTCAAGATGCAGAAATGAATTATATAGGAAATGACCCAAGAAATGAAACAACATTTATTATAAATGATATGAAAGCAAGTTTGGATTCACTAGATGAAACATTAATGAAAAAGAAAAAAGAAAGTCGTTCTAAATTTGCTAGACAACAAAAAGAAAAACAATTTGGTAAATAGAAATAGGTGATTTTATGTATTCATATAAGAATAAAAAACCATTAGATTATTATGAACAATTAGAAAAAAAAGAAATAGAAATCTACAATGAATTGTTTTTTGAAGAAAAAGATATTAATAAATTAAATAATATTAATATAAAAGAAATATTAAAAAGAAAAAAAATAATATTTGAAGATTATGATTATAATTTACCTCAAAATATATTTATTATTAAATATAAAGGAAAAACAATTGTAGGTAGAAAGATAAGATCAGTACTTAGAATAGAAAATAAAATTAATGCTATTAATTGTAGTATGATAACTGCTCCTATGTTACTAGGAATATTATCAAAAAGAAATAAAAAAGGAAGAAAAATAGTATTAGAATACTATCCTTTTAATAATGAAGAAAAACAGTTTGTATTTAATGAAATAAAATTAGATAGAAGTGTTGATATATACTATCCATATAAATATAGAGATTTCTATACAAATAAAGAAGAAGTATCTCCTGATACAGGATGGTCATTTAATCCTGAAAAGAAAGAATATTTAGGATACGGAGAAGTGCATTTTAGAGAGTTTACAAAAGAATATTTAAAAAAGTTAAATAAAGAATATAAAATAGTATATGATCCTGCATGCTCAACTGGAGAATTCTTGAGTGACTACAAAAAAAACTTTCCAACATCATATACAATAGGACATGATTTAAGTAACGAAATGATTAATTATGCCAAAGACTATGTTGATGAAGCACAGTGTTGTAATGCACTTTATTCACCACTTAAAGATAAATCAGTAGATTTAATGTTTTTAAGATTTTTAAATTCTGAAGTTGTAAGTACTTATATGGCATATAAAATCTTTAAAGTATTAATAAAAAAAGTAAAGAAGAATGGATTAATAATATGTTTTGGACATACTCCAGTACTCATAAAAAAGGAACAATTTATCAAATATGGATTGATACCTATAATATGTAATGGATATGATAAGAAACGTAATGCCATATTCCAGTACTATGTATTTGAGGTGAGATAATGAGAAACACTCAACTAATAGTAAATATTAACAGTATTGAAAGTAATATAAGAAAAATAAAAGAATACTTACCAGATACTAAAATAATGCCGATTGTAAAGGCTAATGGGTATGGTACATTTTTAAATCATTGTCCAGATATTCTAAATGAATTTGAATATGTAGGAGTAGCCCTATTAGATGAAGCAATAGAATTAAGAAAAAATGGTTATAAAAATAAAATATTAATATTATATCCATTATCACAAGATGAATTTGAAGAATCTAAGAGATATGACTTTATATTGAATGGTTCAAATATATTTGATATTTGTGATAGTAAAAGAGAAGTACAAGTTCATACCGAAATTGAAACAGGTATGGGAAGAACAGGAATACAAGAAAAAGATATTGACAAATATATAATAAATTTAAAAAAACATAAAAATATTCAAATAGATGGATTATTTACTCATTTATCAACTAATTCAGATGAAAAGTTTTCATTAAAACAAATAGATTTATTTAATAGGTCTATAGAAGAATTTAAAAGTAATGATATCAATCCAAATAATATACACTTAAGTAGTAGTGGGGGATTAAAGTATCATAATCCAAATCTATATAATATGGTAAGAATAGGTTTATTAATATATGGATATTATCCTAATAATAATTTAAAAGGAATATTGGATCTAGAACCTAGTATGGTATTAAAATCTAATATTAGTTATTTAAAAACAATAGAAAAGGGAGACACAGTAGGTTATAATCAAAACTTTATTGCAGAAAAGAAAACAAATGTAGCTACAATTCCATTTGGTTTTGCTGATGGCTTATTAACTCTTGAAACTGGCGAACCATATGTAATAGTAAATGGGCAAAAAGCAAAAATAATTGGAATATGTATGGACAACATGATGCTAGATGTAACAAATATAGAAGACGTAAAAGTAGGGCAAGAAGTTTATATCTGGGATAATGATAAATTAAATATAGATGAAGTAGGAAAGTGGTGTAACGGAATATGCAATTATGAAGTTATGTCATCTATCTCTACTAGAGTACCTAGAGTGTTAAGAAGATGATAATATGAAAAATATAAAAGTATGTGCACTATCAAGAAGCTTAGGAATGATATGTGATGAAAATATAAAACTTGCAAAAGAAAAACTAGAAAGTCTAGACTACAAAGTAGAATTTTCTAAGAATGCCAAAGTAAAAGATGCTTTTGTATCTTCAAGTATACAAAGAAGAGTATCTGATTTTCATGATGCCATAAAAGATCAAAATATTGATATTATATTATCCGTATTAGGAGGATATAATGTTAATCAATTATTAAATTATATAGATTACGATTTGATAAAGAAAAATCCTAAACCAATATGTGGATATTCTGATATTACTGTACTCCTAAATGCAATATATACCAAAACTGGAATAACAACATATTTAGGGCCTACATTTCATAGCTTCTCTATGAAGAAAGGATTACAAAATAGTATTACATATTTTCAAAAGGCTATTAATAAAGAATCATATTATTTAAAAGACCCAAAATACTATAGCAGTGACAAATGGTATGATGATCAAGAAAATAGAACATTCATAGAAAATAAGGGAATAATTGTAATCAATGAAGGTAGTTGTGAAGGAACAATAATTGGTGGAAACCTTTGTAGTTTGAATTTATTACAGGGTACAGAATATATGCCGGATTTAAAAGACAAAGTATTATTTCTTGAAGATGATTCACTAGTTGGTGAAGAATATCCATATGAATTTGATAGAAATTTAGTATCTTTGATTCAACAAAAAGACTTCGACAAAGTAAAAGGTATAGTATTTGGAAGATGTCAAACTGATACAAAAATGAATTTATCAAAATGGAAAAAAATATTAAATAAAAAAGAATTGAAAAACATCCCAATAATCATAAATGCTAATTTTGGTCACACAACACCTAATGCAACTATACCAATAGGAGGAATTTGTGTCATTAACACATATAAAAAAGGGAAAGAGATATATATTAAGCAAAAAGCCTAAATGCTAACAAATAATATTGAAAATAAATAATTATATGTTATAATTAATTTACATCTTATAACGAGTGATGGAGGGACTAGCCCTATGAAGTCACACCAACCTATTAGATTAGGTGGTAAAGCTAGAACGATAAGATAACGTTAAGACTTAAGGTTATCTTAAGTCTTTTTATTTTTATAAGATGTAGAAAGGAGGTAAATATGATAGAAAAGGTAAACCCATCTCATCCAGATAAATTAGCTGATAGAATTGCTGGGGCTATAGTTGATTTAGCATATAAGAAAGAAACTAACCCAAAGATAGCTGTAGAAATATTATTAGGGCATGGTAATTGTCATATTATTATTGAAAGTAATGTAGAGTTTAATGATGATGAAATAAACCCAATAGTAGAAAGAATTGCAGGAAATCTTACTTTAGATCTACAAGTAGTACCACAAGATGTATATCTTGCTTCTAATCAAACAGATTCTATTAAATGTGGAGATAATGGAATATTTAGAGGAGTACCATTATCTAACGAAGAAAAAGAATTATCTAAGATAGCTAGAGATATTTACTCTAAATATCCATATGATGGTAAATATATATTAGATAAAGATAAACTAGTAATATGCCAAAGTAATGCATCTAATGATGAATTAAGAAATGCTTATCCTAACGCTATTATTAATCCATTAGGAGAATGGACTGGTGGAAGTTCAGTTGATTCCGGAGCAGTTAACAGAAAACTAGGTAGTGACCAAGGTCATTCTGTCACTGGAGGAGGACTTCATGGTAAAGATCTTTCAAAGGCAGACGTTAGTATAAATATCTATGCATTCTTAAAAGCACAAGAAACTAATAAAGTAGTTGAGATTAGTTGTGCTATAGGTGATGAAATAGTTGATGGTAAAAAGTATTCTGAAATAGTAGAAATTGCAAGAGACTATATCGACAGTATTGGTGGCTTTGAAAAGTTAGCTGAATGGGGATTATATTAGTATGATATAATTAATATGGATGTGATTTAAATGAAAACTGTTTTAGCTAAACAAGAAGATTTATTAGAAATTAAAAGTATATTTCATAAAATAGTTAATAATATGATTTCTAATGGTATTACTATTTGGAATGAGTATTATCCTATAGAAGTATTTGAAGAAGATATAAGAAATAATAATTTATATTTATTAAAAGAAAATAATTCTATTTTAGGAGCCTTTGTCATGTATGAACACAAAGATATAGAAACTGATGTTGAATGGCAAGAACCTAGTGCTAAAGCATTTCTATTAAATAGAGTAGGAGTTAATGTAGATTATCTTCGAAAAGGAATAGGACAAAAATTAGTAGAAGAAGCATCTATTATAGCTAAAGAAAAACAAGCTAAGTATTTAAGACTATTAGTTGTTGATGAAAATACTCCAGCTATTAAATTATATGAAAAATGTAACTTCAAAAGAGTTAATGGAATTCATGAAGAAAAAATAAGAGATGACTATTCATTATTTGAATACGCTTATGAAAAAGAAATAAACAAATAAAAAGAGACTAAGTCTCTTTTTTTATTTTAATAACTTAATAAAATTACTAATAATTATATTATTACTTCTATTTTCTTCTACTACACAAACTAGATCTTTTTCTTCTAATTTAAAATTAGTATTTAATTCAAATAATTCATTATTATCTAATCTATTTTGAACATATTCTTTAACTACAAGACCTACACCTAATCCATTAGATGCGCAATCTTCAATAATTAAATCATTACCTATCTCCATTAATGGATGAATAACTATATTGTGGTTATTACAGAACTTATTAAAGTTCTTTCTATTACTAGCGTTATATGGTAATAGAATAAGTGGTAAATTACTCAAATCTTTCTTGGTAATAGTTTTATCTTTATAACTACTATCTTTATTAACTACTAATATATCATGTAGTTTCTTTAATTTATATGTTTTAAAGTTACTAGGTATATCATTAGGTAAATGAGTAAATACAATATCCACAAGACCTAATTGTGCTCTTTTAAGTAATTCATCAGTAACTAGGGTATGTACTATAACATTTATATTAGGATACATTTCATGAAACTCTCTAATATATGGCATTAAAAATCTTTGCATAATAGTATTACCAGCACCTATATTAATAGTACCATGTTCCATATTATTGTATGAATCTACATCCTTTTCTGCAGATATAATTAATTCCATAGATTGTTTTATCTTATTATATAAAAGTTCACCTGCAGTATTTAGAGTAACCCCATCACTATTACGATTAAATAATGTAGTATT
>Ga0247608_10003324_pt1 | contig 18917 bp, 15 predicted proteins | sample 176DNAGHGlowgp2_FD_193490 | JGI IMG/M metagenome (GOLD analysis project Ga0247608, IMG submission 193490) | Sheep rumen microbial communities from Palmerston North, Manawatu-Wanganui, New Zealand - 1766 DNA GHGlow gp2 | ecosystem: Host-associated > Mammals > Digestive system > Stomach > Rumen ...
GGACACGGTGATAGTGACGAAGAGTCATGCGGTGGCTGCGAAGAAGGTGGTTGCGCTGAGGGAGGCTGTGCCGGATGTGCCGGTTGCCATACGCAGCCTACTGTTGAAGGCAAAAATGCCGGAAAAATCTGCAGCACTCACTATATTGGCACTTTCAACGATGGAACACAATTTGATTCATCTTATGACAGAGGAAAGCCGCTTGAATTTATCTGCGGTGCAGGAATGATGATCCACGGATTTGACGCTGCGGTTGCTAACATGGAAGTAGGCGAAAAGGTAAAAATTCACCTTATGCCTGAAGAAGCCTATGGTGAAGCAGATCCTGCCGCTATCTTTACTGTGGAAATAAAGGAAATGCCCGGTTCAGAAAACCTCGAAGCCGGACAGGAAGTATATCTTCAGGATGCATACGGAAGACCTATTCCTGTAAGAGTTGTAGCAAAGGATGATACAAACATCACTTTTGATGCAAACCATGAAATGGCCGGCAAGGAACTCAATTTCGAAATTGAGCTTGTAGCCGTTAAGTAAAAAAGGATTTTGCTTGCAAAATCCTCGCGCGCGAGCAGTATTGCGAAGCAATTATATACATCTCCGTGAGGCGAGCTAATGCTAAAAAGAGCAGCCGCAATATGCGGCTGCTCTTTATTATGCTTATCTTCATCATGCAAGCACTACTTCTTTGCGCCTTAAAATACTGGTTTCTTTAAGTGAAGCGCTTTTATCTGCCTTTATTAGTATGAGTCCGGTCACGGATGTTGGCGGAATGATCGTCGCAGGAAACATGTGCCTTTCCACAGCATTAGTGACCTCATTTGCTGTTCCCGGAAACAGATCATTTATTATTTTCCCGGAATCTACAGGATGCCTGAAGCAGCAAACCAGATTATTTGCATACTTCTCATAGCGGCCTATTATTCCCAGATCATGTAAAAGACAGGCCTGAACAACATATTCAATGTTTACAGACTCTTCTCTTTTCTGTCTCTCATAGGCCGCTTCCAAGGCAGTAAATACGACATGAAGGGTATGCCCTCCAACGGTCGTTACCTTGTGGTGGATCTGTTCAAAACCCTTGGCAAACAAATCAGACTCCAATATTGCCTTGCCATACTTTTCTATATCACAATATGCTTTTACCGTGTCATCAAGCGTTCTACCGTTCTCAAGTTGCCAGGTTATGATGTCATCCCTGACTTCTTTGGTAAACCACTTGTAAGCTACCTCTTTCCCCAGAAAATTCATTATTTGCGCAGCCCTTTCATAACAAACAAAAACCGCAAATTACCTCTTACATTATATGTGAAGTACTCCACATGAAAAAGGTCTATTTGCGGTTTATTTTCGTTTTTTGTATCTTTATATCAATAAGGGCAAAAACTATCGGAGAAATTATTCTGCCCAAATCCTTTTACTACTTGTTTTACGCATATCACTCTCTCCATTTGATTTTGATCATTCAACAATTATTATTTGTAAATTTCAGCCCAAACCCCTACATAATAGCTGTGAGCAGGAGTATCTGCTGCATTCACAACATGATCCGCAACACGTCCTGCTATTCCCAAAACAACTCCACAAATAAGTACTGTTACAACCATTTTCTTAATACTGTTCATTGCCATTTCCCCCTCAATCATTGTTTTATGTATCTTTATTTCATTGTTTTTTCGATTTGATAAACTAAGTATACGAAGTCAAGTCCAACAAATGTCCAACAAGCTCTACTCATCAAAAAAGTCTGCCACATTTATGCTGGCTATATCATCTATCGCAATACTGCTTTTATCATTAAAAAGAATCTGCCTGCGGTACATGTCAACTCTTTTGATCATTCCCTGCTTTGTTACATACTTGCCACCCTCTTTTAAGCTGTCTTCTTCGAAGTATTCCGCAGATATAGTGACTTTTTTGCCGCTATCCAGCATAGCTGTGATTTCAGATATCTTTCTGTCCAGTTCCTGCCTTAAATCCTCAGAAAGCTCTGCCTTTTTATCCGTTAGTCGTGCCGTCTCCGCAACAGCATCGTCATATCCGGTAAGCGCAGCAAATGGTGCAAACTGAGCCGCCCTGTTCTCCAGAGGCATCTGAGGGTGTTTTCCCGATACCGGCCTTTTGCAATTTATAATATCATCGTATTTGCCCATATTTCCTCGTTTAAGCCATATAAAAATATGGCCCTGATGTATTATCACACAAGTTATGTTTTCAAGCCTTATGTCCGCCAATTTGCCTGTTTCTGTCCATTCCGGTAGCGCCCTCCTCCATGGAAGTACCTTTTATGATCGCATTTTTCCCAAAGCGCTTTTGGATTTCCAGTGTAGCTTCCTGAAGTGCCAGCATCTTTGCATCTTTTTCTTCCTTTTGTTTCTTAAGTTCCTCTTTTTGTGAATAATCTTCGAAAAGAGAAAGCTGCTCATAGCTCTCCCGGCTGGCCTTTTTTGCAGTATCTGCGTCAAGGATGTGGTTGGCAACTATGTTTATGCGCCTTACAAGAAGGATAGGATTTACATGTTCGTCAAAAATGCTGAGCGCAGCATCTATGATATCCCCGCTGAGCGCTGAAAAGCTCTCCAAATTAGCACTTCCATGAGCATGCTCGGGCACTTTTCTCCCGTAATAATCAGTTGTTATCCTGCCTTTATATTGTTTTCTTATCTGTGGATCCTTAAGGCTCTCAATGTCGTACCCAACCGTAAGAACTATCTGGTCTGTTACCTTTTTATCCTCAAGAAGCTGCATTGCGAGCGCATCTGCCATCTCTCTTACTATGATCCTGGCCTTGTCGCAGGTATATGGGCAATGAAGCACCTGCCCCTGACTGATACTGTTATTTTCAGGCTTATATGCCTTTACCAGCTCCATTGTGCAAGGCTCATAGCCCCATGCATGATCTATCAGAAGCTCAGCGTTTATTCCAAATGTTTTATATAACAGGTCTTCATTTAAAAAGTCATGCTCTCCTCCCAGACTGCATCTGGCAATATCGCCCATTGTGTAAATGCCAAATCCTGCAAGTTTTTTGGCATAGCCCCTTCCAACTCTCCAAAAATCTGTCAGAGGTTTGTGCTCCCACAGCTTTTCTCTGTAACTTATTTCATCAAGTTCTGCTATCCTTACGCCGTTTTCATCTGCTTCAACGTGCTTGGCTACGATGTCCATCGCAACTTTTGCAAGATAGAGATTGGTTCCGATCCCGGCTGTTGCTGTTATCCCCGTCGCATCAAGAACATCCAAGATCATCGTCATTGCCAGCTCTTTTGGTGTCTTCCCGTAGGTTCCAAGGTATGACGTCACATCCATGAAAACCTCATCGATTGAATAAACATGGATATCCTCGGGCGCGATATATTTAAGATAAATCTGATATATTTTCGTGCTTATCTCCATATACCTCGCCATTCTCGGTACTGCAGCCACATAAGATATCTTATATTCAGGATGAAGAAGGAGCTGTGCGTCATCATCGGATTCCCCTGTAAACTGACCTCCCGGTGCTTTTCTTCTTCTCTCCTCATTTACTTCCTTAAGTCTCTGCTCAACTTCAAAAAGCCTTGCTCTTCCGGGTATTCCCCACTTTTTCAGGGATGGCGAAACTGCAAGGCATATCGTTTTCTCTGTCCTCGATCTGTCGGCAACCACCAGGTTTGTAGTCAACGGATCCCTGTTTCGGTCCTGACATTCGACGGAGGCATAGAACGATTTTAAATCAATTGCGATGTAACATTTATTATCATTCATACTCTTTTTGCATATCTTTTAATTCTTCAACAATTGGCTCATCCTTTCCGAAAAATCGCACATAGCCCTGAAGTGAGTTTGCCTTTTGTCTAAGTGTTTTCGAGCGTTCCCAGATAAAAATAGCCGACTTACCCTTACCGTTTTTGGCTTCCTGTATAAGGTTAGCAGCTGCGCTGTTTCCATCAAAAGCGACAACAACGGAGGGACGTCTTTCAAATATCTCATAGTTAAAGCTCTTATAGATACCCATTCCCTCAACCTCTGTTGATACGCGGATAATGACACCGGCCTCCCGGAGCTTTTCTCTTTCTTTTGCGCTTATAAGAGCCGGAACTATTGCATAGATCTTGAATTTTCTCTTATTATGCTCTACCAGATATTTCTCATATCCCGTCAGTTTATGACCTATGACGAAGCACACTTCTTCCGGATTTAAATACTTTAAAAGCTCATCTATCTGCTCGGCCGCTTCCGGCATAACTCTGGTCGCACGCCCCTCAGTATTGAAGCTTCCGCCAATTACGGCTACCGGCAGCCTGTCCCATGTAATCTCGGCTATCATGTCCTTCAATTCTCTGTTTGCATCATATTTTTGCCCGGATCCGGATAGCTTTCGGCTGATCTTTACCACCTTCATCTTCTCAAGGAGGACTTCCTCCATATCACGGCCTTTTAGCATCTCGTAAAAGCGGGCTTTTTTCTCAGAATAAGCCATCCTGCTTTCCTCGATTATCCTGCTCTCAGCTTCTTTCATCTGCTTCATTTCATCATCCGACAGCCCAAGCATTTTTTCAAGTGAGAGCTGCTCGTCTACAGAGCTAGTGCCGTAAAGCGCGGCTCCGTCTGTTCCCTGCACGCACCAGATGCCCTGACGCAGATATTGTTTAAGCGGATGTTTATCAAGCGAATTTAAGTTGTTCAGTCTGACATTGCTTGTAAGCTGAAATTCAACAACAACCTTGTTTTCCTTTAGTTGTTTCAGTACTTCTTTTCCCTTTTGAGACCTGGGGCTATATGTATAAAGTCCGTGACCAAGCCTCATATGCGGCATTTTCTGGTCCTTTGCAAGGGAATTTCTGACACATTCTATGCTATGAGCGATGTTATCCTTTTGGCTGTCGTTTTCACCGGCATGAACTCTTATGACAAAATAAGGGTCACCTTGTGCGATCTTGACAATCTCCCTAAATACCGGCTCCAAGGTGATGATATCATTGATCTCTTCCCCTACAAAATCGCACCCTGCGACATATGGATCCAGCGCAGTTGCCCTTAACACCTCGAGGTTTTGCTCCAGATAATTTTCCGGTGTGACAGCATCTTTTACAATGGTCAAAGGAATCCTTCTGATAGCCGCTAGGAACCTGAGCATTACACCAGTCTCCTGATAGATCTTAGGCATTACTTCGTGTACCTGTCTTAGCATTTCTATTGATTCATATTTTTTCACAAGTGTAGTGTCGCTTATTTCTGCATAGTATACTCCTTGTGATCTATAGGTCCTTGCAATCCACAAAAGCTTATCCTGGAAGATCGTGTTGTCACAATAAGACGGATTTTCTCTGTCCCTTAACATCTGCCTGCAGGTTTTTCTCACATCCATATCGGGAATCTGATCGATGTGTTCAAGCTCAATCTTTTCCTCACTTTCAGTCCCTTTTGTGAAAACATAGCGATACAGATATACCTTCTCTAGATTTGTAAAAACAGCCTGTCCATCTTTAATTACTGCAAGGGAGCCTCGTATTTTCACAATATTCATCTCTGCATTATCAAGGTTATTCAGGATCAGATCTGCAAAGTTTATGAATGTATTATCATTTATCCTTCTGTCCAGATATTTTCCCTTAAGGTCTGAGGATACGAACTGCCTTGCAACCTTTATTCTCTGCGCTTCAAGCTTTTCCCACTGAGAATCCGTCAGCTTTAAATCCAGTTTTTTCACGTAATAGAGCGGATACCTTATCTGATGGCATATTCCCAATGCTATGAGGACATCTCCGGGAAGGTTGCCATTCATATGTGTGTGAAGGTCTGAGCGGAATTTTAAGTCCTTTTTCACATAAGTCCTGAAAATCGTCTTCTCATTTTCAAGGCGGTACTCCTTGGTCTGGCTCATCAGTGTCTTGGCTATAGCTGGCACCTGCGCTTTTATATCCACCCTTCCATCCGGAAAAATATTTGCCACGTCTACATTTCCCAGTCTGAAAACATATATGTCATTATTAGCTGAATCAACATAGCATGGCACCTCTCCTTTTATTATCAGCATATCTTTGTCGTCTTTTGAAAGAGGCAGCTTGCATGCATCTGCCAGATTTCTGATAAGGTTGCCTGTATGGTGATTTGGCGTGGACAGCACGTAATATATCTTGTCCAAATCCCTGTATAAACTAACTATGATATCTTTTTCAGCATCCAGAAAAAAGCATGTAAAATATGTCATTTGGGGTCCTCTTTAATATATAAACATAGCACAGCATGATGTCATGTTGTTTTGATGTCATGTCATCATGTTGTGCTTAATTGTTAAGTCAAATCCATGAAAATCGTTTATTTACATACACAGATTTTGTTTTTTCCTGAGCCTTTTGCTTCGTACAGCGCACTGTCAGCATGCTCGAAAAACTGCTCTATATTATCACCTTTATGGTATTGCGACATACCGATACTTATCGTCTTATGCCCTACATCCTCGAAACTTGTTTCCTCGACCTCAGCTCTTATTTTCTCAACTTTTTCAATAGCCTCATCAAGACTGAGATGCGGGATCAGAAACAAGAATTCTTCTCCGCCGTATCTGCCGCATATAGCGCCATCTATTTTATCTATCTCATTCTGTATTATTCTTGTTACTACGCGCAGTACCTCATCTCCCATAGCATGCCCGTAAGTGTCGTTCACTTCTTTAAAATCATCAATATCTATGATGCCTATAACTACCTTAACATCAAATTTTTTCACATGATCCAGACCGGTTCTGATGAGCTTATCAAGCATTCTTCTGTTATACATTCCGGTAAGAGCATCTGTGTCAGCCATTCTCTGCAATTCTTCATTGGCCTGTATCAGTTCTTTGGAGGTAACATTTATGAAATTAGCAAGGCGCCTTACCATTGAGAGCTGGCCATGCATTTTCTGTTCCTCAGTCATTGCAATGGCTTTATCGCCAATACCGGTGGGTTGAGCCTCTGCTTCTCCCCCTTCACGCATGCCTATTGCTATAAGAGTAACGTGATGCTCTATTATATAATCGTCCATTCTCATGATCTCGCCGCTTGAATAAAAGCCGCTAACAGGCGCTATAAGACTAAAAGGACCGGTCTCTTTGTTTATAAGATATTTCCAATACAGCCTTCTGACACCGCAGGAATAGAGAAATACCGCCTGTGGCGCAAAGTTTTTGGTTTTTTCCACAAGGGCATTCACATCAGTTCTTATCACGTCCGGATCCCCGTACGAGAGATTGACGGTAGAACCGTTTTTCACAGCAGCTGCAAGGAGAATTGAATTGTCCTCCATTCTGCAGGAAAAAGGTAGCCTCAAAACCTCATAGCCATGCTGCCTCGACATAAGCGGAAATTCGAGCATATTTTTAAAAAAGTTCTCATCAGGCTGGATGTCAAGGTACTTGCTGTATATCTGACCTGCCGGTATATTGTCGAGCTCATAAAGCCTCTTATCTTCTATTTTTGTTACAGTAAGGTCTTTTCCAAGCGCTTTCCATCCTATGGCATGGTGAATGTCTATATAAAAATCATTCCCTGAATAGGTTACAAGGGCAACGCCTTTATCGCTTAATTTATCGCCTGCAACGACCCTGGTGTCTGTCATGTCGATATTGAAGCCGGCACTGCCGCCGCCGAAAATCTTCACATCTTTTCTGCACTTCTCGGCTTCTCTGAGTATATCATTGCTATTAATACTCTTTAGAGTGATGAGGATCTCTGCTGCTTTTATATTTTCAGAGCTATCTATGATTTCACAGATTTTTCTGCCTATTTCAGGCTCATGCCCCGGCTCACATTCCAGAAGAGACACATCGATATCTGTAGAATCAAAAACAGACGCAGACATAACCATTCCGTACTCTGCAAGATGACCATCACAAATGTCACCATTCGAGCTCGTACCGGCTATGTATGCGTCCGGAAAAACATCCAGAATCATTTTCTGGACTTCATTTATTTTTTCGCTGTCGAATTTAATTGTAAATAAGTGAAATAAAATAGATTTATATTGCTGTCCCTGAGTGTAGGCATAAACCTCTTCCAATGCTTTACCTGCGTCCTGAGGACATGTAAGCTCATAATTATACTGTTTCATTTACCGGTCCCATGTTCCCTCTTTTATTTAGGCATTATCAAATCTTTAGCTAACCAATTATTAACATAAAGATTCCATAGTCTATAAAAAATTATAACACCTAAACCGGCTCTTTATATGCGCAAACTCTAAACTTTCACTAAATTTTTTCTGCAAAAAGTGCCCTGAGCATCTTCTCTGTAACACCATCATATGCCTTGACGACACATGTTAGCTATCGCTAACTCTGATATGTTAGCATACGCTAACTAAATTATCAAGTAATAGCTCTTGCTAACAATTATCAAGAGCTATCTAAAACACTTATTTTATTTTGCCACCGCCGATAACATATCCGTTGTTATCATAAAAAACCACTGATTGTCCGGGTGTGGCAGCTCTTACAGGTTTCTCGAATTTGATGCTAAGTTCATCTTCTCCGGTCCTTCTTATAACAGCCTTTTCTCCAGCATGGTGATATCTAATGCGCGCAACCGCAAATATTTCCTCATTTTCCGCGATATTGTCAATAGACATAAAATTAAGGTCGTCGCAGGTTATCTCGTCTGAAAAGAGTGACTCATTGGTTGAAATAACAACTGTATTGTTTTCGACATCGATTTTTTTTACGTATGCATGGTATCCAAGAGCAAGTCCAAGTCCGCGTCTCTGACCTACAGTATAATGGATTATTCCCTTATGTTTTCCAAGTACATTGCCTTCTTCATCGACAAAATTACCGCTTTGCGGGATATCTGTCATACTCTGGGATTCGATATAATTGCCGTAATCTCCGTCCGGAACAAAGCAAATCTCCTGAGAATCGGCCTTATGTGCTACCGGAATCCCGGCGCTCTCAGCTATTTTTCTGACCTCATCCTTTGAGAGCTTTCCAAGAGGCATAATAGTCCGCGAAAGCTGCTCCTGAGTAAGTTTATACAGCATATATGTCTGATCTTTTGCCGCGTACTCAGCTTGTCTTACAGCGTACCTTCCATTTTCCAGCTTATCAATATAGGCATAGTGACCTGTAGCTACATACTGCGCTCCCATTGAATCCGCTATTTTCAGAAGCTGCTCCCATTTAACATATTTGTTGCATTCAACACAGGGGTTAGGAGTGCGTCCGTTAACATAGTCATCGACAAACGGCTCTGTTACGTGCTTTCTAAACTCCATCATGCAATTTACCGCATAAAAAGGAATGCCGAGGCTGTCGCATACAGCGCCGGCCTCGTCTATTTCGCAACACCTGGAGAGTTCTCCGGTTTCGCTTACCCATGTTTTTAGTGTAACTCCAATTACTTCATGACCGGCAGCTTTTAAAAGATATGCCGTTACAGCACTATCCACGCCACCGCTCATTCCAACTACAATTTTACTCATTCTTAATTCTTTCATTATTGCGTACATTTACTTACGCATTACAGTTCAACTTTAGCTTCCATATCCTTTACAAGGCTGCTGATAGTACCGTCTTTGAAGGGGCTCTTTAATCCAACCTCAAGAAGTTCTTCCTCATAGGGCTTCTTTACTGACAGCTTGCACAGTTCAAGATAGTGATTCCATGCATCCTTGAAGTCCTTATCCATCCATACCTTGAACTGCATAGCAATAACGCTTGCAAGAACATAATCAATGTAATAGAACGGACTCCAGAAAATATGTCCCTGTTTCTGCCAGAATCCGCCTTCATCAAAGAACGGATCTCCATCAAAATCAAGCCAGGGTCTATATGTCTTTTCAAGGTTCTTCCACACTTCTTTTCTCTCTGCAGGAGTCATTTCCGGCTTCTCATAAACGATGTGCTGGAATTCATCTACCATACATCCATATGGGATAAAGGTGATAGAATCCTCCAGATGCATCTTCAGATAATCATCCGACCTGTCACCAAAGAACTTGTTCATCCAACCGTATGTAAAGTATTCCATGGACATTGAGTGGATCTCAGCTGTTTCCATCGTAAGATCATTATGTTCAAGTATCTCTTCATTTCTTGTAACATAGCCCTGAAATGCATGTCCGCACTCATGAGTAATAACATCTACATCACCGCTTGTTCCGTTGAAGTTAGCAAAAATGATGGGCGCTTTGTATTTGGGCAAAAAGTCCATATAACCGCCCTGCTTCTTGGTTTTTCTACCAAGTACGTCAAACAACTCATTTTTGGTCATGAAATCGAAAAATTCTGCAGTCTCCGGTGAGAGTTCCTTGTACATTTCAAGACCCGCCTGCATTATTTCTTCGGGAGTTCCTGTGGGTGCAGGATTACCGTTTGCAAAGAATACGTCATTGTCGTAATATTTCAGCTCTGAAACGCCTATCTGCTTCTTTCTTGCTTCCTGGATCTTGCATACAAAAGGAACAAAGCTCTCTTTAACCTGTTTTCTGAAATTCTCAACCTCAGCTCTTCTGTATGAATTTCTCATCATACGGTTGTAACCAAGTTCGATATAGTTGTCATATCCAAGCTCTTTTGCCTGCTTTGTCCTGTTTTTAACAAGCTGATCATATATATCATCGATATCACTTGTTACCGATACAAAGTAGTCACTGAGCGCTTTCCAGGCACGTTTTCTGGTATCTCTGTCCTCATCTGTAAGCTTTTTTCTAAGGAGTGATATGTTGTATTCCTCTCCATCAAATGGAATCTTAGCAGATGCAATGATCTTGTCATACTTACTGATAAGTGCATTTTCCTCCTGCATAAGAGGAAGGATTTTCTCATCGATCGATGACATTGCAAGTTCCATGTTCTTAAATGCAAGATGACCTATCTTTTCTTCAAGATAGTCTCTGTAAGGAGAGTTGAATATCACTTTTGTATATTCATTCTCGTACTGCGAAATAAGAGGTCTTATCTCATCGATATAGTCATTCTCCTTGGCATAGTACTCTTCTGTAGTATCTACATTATGTCTGAACTCACCGATAATGATGTTTGTTCTGATCTCGCCTATGAATTCGTAGTATTTCCGGTGAAGTTCGAACTGTTCTTCGCCACTCTTTACATTTTTACTTTTCTCTATAAGCTCATCAAAAAATTTTTTAACCTCATCCATGTCGATGTGGTTATATGGCATTTCTGAAAATTTCATTTTCATCCTCCTGATACTTTATATTTCCCTCTATCAATCATATTAAAGATGACTTGAAAATCAAGCCCTGATTGAAAAAGATTTTGCAAAATGATAACTTTTATTTATAGTGTCTACTTTAGTTTAGGGGGCTTTATGGAAAAAGAAAATCTCACGATCGATCATATCTCAAAAAATTTAAATTCATCTTATATAAACAAGCTCCAGTACCCTATAGGCAGCTCAGCAGTAACGATTCCTCTAGTAAAAAGGGATGATGCATTACATGTGTTATTCGAAAAGCGCTCCAATAATCTGCACTTTCAGCCGGGCGAAATCTGTTTTCCCGGTGGCAGAATTGAAGACGGCGAGTCTCCCCAAGATGCAGCTATGCGCGAGTTGTGCGAGGAACTCTTCCCAGCAGGAAACGGCAAAGATCATATCAAATTATTATCATCCATGAGACCAATGATCGGTCCTGCCGGTTCTACTGTATTTCCTTATGTCGTGCTTCTTGAGGACTATAATAGCTCTTTTTCGAAAGATGAAGTAGAAACTGTTTTTTCATATTCATTGGATGAACTGCTCTTGTCAAACCCGTCATACAGCACCATGACCAGAAAAAGCATTCCTTCAGACTCCTTCCCTTTTGAGATGATACCGGATGGAAAAAACTACAAATGGCACTCCCAGAAACTGGATATGTGGTTTTACGAAACAGATAATGGAATTATTTGGGGATTTACAGCAAGACTTCTCCATTTATTTCTTGAATCTATATGAATTATCGTATTATTTTATACTAATTTAATGTTTATCTCATGCATCTTACACTATAATTATACTGTGACATAATATACGATTTTCTTATAAGGGGTGATGCAAAAAATGAGAAAACTACAATCCATTTTACTTTTAATCGCGCTTCTTTCGTGTTCTATTTTAAGTGCCTGCAATAAAAATGAAGTCTCAGAGGCACCTGCAGATACTTCATCTGAAGAAACATCCATATCAATTTTAAATATTAAAGGAGAAGTAACCTCTCAAATTGAGGAACTTGCAGCCCAGTACCAAAAAGAAACAGGTGTTACTGTAAATGTATTGGCAGTACCAGCCGGCGTGGATGCTCAGGCTACTCTTAAGGGTTACTATTTATCCGACCAGATGCCCGACATAATCGCTTGTGAAGCTGCCGGTTTTGGCAATTGGGAAGGCTTACTTGTTGATATGAGCGATCAGGCATGGGTCAGCAAAACTGATGCCGCGTACAAAGATCCTACTTATGGTGTTATCGGTTTTCCTTATACTACTGAAGCAATCGGTCTTGCTTATAATGCTGATATTCTTAGTAGAGCCGGAATCGATCCTGCTACCATTACCGGTCCCGAGGCACTTTACGCCGCATTTGAAACCCTCGATGCCCAGAAAGATGAGCTTGGTCTGACTGCCGTTATCGGTCTTTGTGCTGACCCTAATGATGTAGGATGGTCAACCGGAAATCATATTTTTGGTACATATTTGGATTCCGGTCTTGCAAGAGATGACACCACATATATCGATCTTCTAAATAATGGAGGTCAGCTTGACGATCAGCGTATTGCTGATTTTGCAGCTATGATAGAACAATTTATCAAATATTCTGATCCTGCTGTGCTTAATGCAAGTGCATATAATGAGCAGGTTCTCGGATTTGCTTCCGGAAAATACGCTTTTGTAACCCAGGGCTCATGGATCGGCGCTACCATGACAGGCGATGCTTCCGATGCTTATGCTGAGGCCGGCAATTTCGAAGTAGGAATGCTACCTTATTGCTTTGAAGACGGTATGGATACTATTCTTACCAGTGCGCCTTCGTGGTGGGCTATCATAAAAGAAGGTGATGTTGAAGCATCTAAAGCATTTTTGCAATGGTGTTCTGAAGACAGCGCCCAAAAGATACTTGTTGAAGAGGCCGGATTTATCAGTCCCTTCACTGACTGCAAATATGTCGCTTCCGATCCTTTCGCAAAAGTCATCTCAGGATATATTTCAGCCGGAAAAACATCTAACTGGCATTGGATGGAAATGCCCTCAGGACTAGGTCAAAATGGGTTAGCATTCGCTTTTTCCAAGTTTGCTACCGGTGAAGTTGATGCTGAAGGCTTTGTTAACGAAATTAAGGCCATTACTGAAGAATGGTATTCAAAATTATAAGGGGAGGTGACTATAGTGAACACAAGTACTGAGAATAAGGCAACACCTTCAAATGTAACTATTCGTAAATTTGATTCTATATTGACTCAGCTTTCATTTCTAAATCTGGCAATGCTTTTGGCATTTATTATCGTAATGATATTTGTTATAAACGCCATGGGGCGTTCTACAAGCACCAGTATTGAAATGTTTGATTCAATGATGACCCTCACAACACATGAAGCTAACCTTAAGTCCGATATAATGTCATTATACGATCAGACAACCGGGTATATCGCTGCTGATGCTGCCGAAACAAAAGAGGCTCTTTTACCTCAGATTGAGATAACAAAGCAGACAATAACAGATGATATTTCTCTTTTAAATGATGATTTCGCCGGCTTTAATGACGAAGAGGCTACTGCTAAGCTCCAGGAAATATCCGAGCAATATTCCAGGCTATCAGCACTTATCGATAAGGCTATAACAAGATGCGATGCGGGTGATAAGGACACAGCTTATACTATCCTTTTTGATAAAGCGGAAATCCAAAAAATTGCCATTTTCCACTCAACTAAAACATTGGATAAAGCGATAAATGATTCCGCTGCTTTGACCACATCTTCTATGCAGGCTTTGCTTAAATCCGGAAACATAACAGCTGTCATTGGACTTGGAATCATAGTTATTTTGATAGTATTAAACTTCCTTATTTCTTACAAGAATATCGTCAGAAAGATACGTGCTATAAGCGATGAAGTAAATGGTATCATAAGCAATATTGAAGATGGAAATGGTGATCTGACCGCACGTATAAACACCAAAACCAAATCAGAACTTCTTTACATAACAACTGGTATAAATCATTTTATCGAGACTCTTCAGGGTATTATGAAGGATGTTAAGCACGGTTCTAATGTTCTTATAGCATCCTCCGAAGAAGTTTCTTCACAGCTTCAGATTGCTGATGATAGTGTGACCAATACCTCCGCTGCTCTTGAAGAATTATCTGCAAATATGGAAACTGTTTCTTCTACTTTGAATCATATTAATGATCGTGTAGAGGACGTCAAAGTCGCTGCACAGACCATATCCGAAGAGGCTGAGCAGGGAAATGAAACCGCATCTACTATAAAAGATGAAGCTAATGAACTGAAAAAGCGAGTTAATGCAAAGAAAACAGATGCCGGAAATCAGATGTCCCAGCTATCTGAAACCCTTACTAAATCTGTACATGATTCCGAGAAGGTTAGCCAGATCAACGAACTGACCAATGTTATTCTCGATATCGCAAAGCGCACGAACCTTCTTGCATTAAATGCCTCAATTGAAGCTGCAAGAGCCGGCGAAGCAGGTAAGGGATTTGCGGTCGTTGCTACGGAGATCAGCGAACTAGCCGATAATTCAAGAGAAACCGCTTCAACTATTCAGGATATAAGTAATGAAGTGACCGAAGCTGTAAACAAGCTTGCCGCAAATGCTCAACATGCTTTGGATTTTATTAACGGAACAGTTCTTGGTGACTACGATGAATTCGTAGATACAGGGGCAAAATATGAACAAGCAGCTGACATTATGGATGAAATGCTTAATTCATTTACGCAGAAGGCTGACAACCTGAATGAAATCATGACAGAGATGGTTGATTCGATCCAGGCAATAACCAATTCCATTCAAGAAAGCTCAACCGCAATTTCAATGTCTGCTGAAAGTTCTACCGAAATCGTAAGTGGAATTAAGAAAATCTCTGAGTCGATCGGAAAGAATAATATGATTACCGAACAACTTAGTGAAACTACAGAAAAATTTACTTCACTTTAAAATTTAATTACTTCATATATATTTTCAAAATAAAAAATAGGGAGTCATCCCTATTTTTTATTTTTGTCTTCAAAAAATCAGCTTCATATTTCGCGATTTAAGGCAATCTTTTTATGTTTTTTGATAATTTAATCGTCCGACAAGATAATCGCTCTTAAATCTCAAAATATTGCCAAATGACATATATTTGACGTTTTTGGTAATTTTTCAATGCCCAAGCGCCTGAAAAATCTCTCTAGCAAGTTCGGGCTTATTCATAATATACAAATGTATACCATCTACTCCCCTTTTTATAAGATCTTCTGACTGTCGGATTGCATACTCAATTCCGTATTTTCTCATCTCCTCAGGATTGTCTCCATGCTTTGAAATTATATCCGATAATTTTTCCGGAACAGTCGTGCCTGACAAAGTAACTGTTGTTCCAAGCTGTTTAGCACTTGTAATAGGCATGATCCCTGCTGAAATAGGTACATTAACATCTATTTTTCTTAAGTTTTCCTGCAATCTGAGGAAATAGTCGTTATCAAAGAAGAGCTGCGATATAAGGAACTCACATCCGCTTGTTACCTTCTTCTTAGTGTTGCGAATATCATCGTCTTCTGAAACAGCTTCGGGATGTTTATGCGGATAACATGCCCCTGCAATGGAAAAATCAAGTCCATTATTCCTGATAAATTCTGCCATCTCATTTGCATGCTGGAAATCTCTTGAGTTGTACTCTTCATCTGTCATTGTTTTAGGCCTGTCACCCCTTAAAACAAGCACATTCTCAATTCCTATCCCGTTGAATTTTTTTAATCCTTCAAGAAGTTTTTCTTTATTAAATCCTACACTTGTAATATGGGATAATACTTCCAGTTTTGCTTTATTTTTAGCGAAATCCGCTATATCTATAGCCTTTCCGGCATTTGATCCGCCGGCGCCATATGTAACGCTTACAAAATCCGGTCCGATTTCTGCAAGCCTGGTCAGCTTTTCGTGGATATTATTGAATTCCTCTTCCTTTTTGGGCGGATATATCTCGCAGGAAAACACTGTTTTATTGTTCTTATATAAATCTACTATTTTTCCCATAACTCCTCCTTAAAACGCTTAATTTCACTATATAATACCTTAATTCTATTCGTTATGACAATGTTCTTATTTAATATGGTTTAACATTTTTTCATTTGATCTTTGTACTGTCCATTAATTTGCGAAAGCTGCCAGGGGGCAGCCCGGCAGCTTTCCTATATATGGTTATCAAGCTTGCGATCCATCCTTTGATCACTGCAACGGTCCCTAAAAAAGGGCATAAAAAACCTGTTTCCATGTCGTTTCCCTTCCATGGAAACAGGTAGCTTTCCGTTGCTAATTATTATATCGGTTAGCATACAAAAAATATTAGTGCGTATAAGTTGATCATTTTTATTATATGCCTCAAATCCAGTATTCATGTGATGCATCAGAAAATAATATTTTTTTGATGCATTTACAAAATTCCCGGAAAACTTTATACACTCCTTCTTCATTCACACACTTAAAAAAGACCCGAATTTCTCCGGGTCTTCCTTATTCATTATAATCAGCCGATAGCCTTCTTAACGGCCTCTAATACTCGATCAGCCTGGAAAGGTTTTACTATGAAATCCTTCGCACCAGCCTGGATTGATTCAATAACCATTGCCTGCTGTCCCATTGCAGAGCACATTATACAACAAGCATTAGGATCAGCTGCCTTAATTCCCTTTAACGCTCCAATACCATCAAGCTCCGGCATGGTAATATCAAGGGTTACAAGATCCGGCTTGAGTTCGTTATACTTGTCGATTGCTATCTTTCCGTTTTCGGCCTCACCAGCAATCTCATAACCGCCCTTAGTCAGAATGTCTTTGAGCATCATGCGCATGAAAGCGGCATCATCCGTAATAAGTATTCTCTTCGCCATTTTGAACCTCCATATTTTCTATTCCGGTTTTTTCGTATTTATATACGAATGCCTTTCCGGTTTTTATACTCTAAATTCATTTTCTATTTTATCATACAATTCACAAAATAAAATGCCTTATCGTCGTTCAAACAATTAAAAAATGATAAAATTTCGTTCCATTTAAAAAAAATTTCTTAAATCATTATTTTATGCTTTATTTTCTATGGATTTTATTATAGAGTTTCAGGCTTATTATTATGACTTCTTCTAGGCAAAATCTGAAATCTATTCTTTTTGATTTATTTCTGTGATTATTTCCTGATCTGGATAAGATGTCACTTAGTTTAATGTGACATTAGTATTTGTTGATATTGTATAACTTCTTGCGGGCAAAAGCGGAAATCGCCCGCAAGAATCCTGCTTTAAAGAGTCATAAGGAATCCACCGCAAGCGGTACCCCCTTATGACCAAGTATGCAGGACACGCCCCTCTCTTCGCGAGGACCTAGTCCAGTACGATTATTGTTTTTCTGATGAAAAACAATAATCTATAGATTTATTGTATTGATTTGCTGTATTGATTCACCCAGTTGATTTGATATATTGATATATTGATGTATTGATATTTTGTTATTTTGATTCTTATATATTATTATATTTTGATACTTAAATATATTGATTCTTTAATATATTGATACTTTGATATATGCTTATAAATACGACATTTACTTGCTGTATTGTTTTGATATATATTTATATAATGATGTTTTGATATTATTATAAAAATATATCATTGTTTCATTATATATTTTTATATCCTAATAATTGTTTAATTTATTTCCATCTTTATAGATTTATGTTTTATCTCACAAAAATACGAATCTACTTACGTCGTATTTAATCTTCATCTTCTATTACTATATTTTTTATTATTACCCCTTTTCCCTGGATCAATTTCCCTGCTCTTCCATTGCAATCAGGACAGCAATAATAATTTTTAGCCTCAGGATGATACTCTGATCCACAATTTTCGCACTTGATAATTACTTCTTTTTCAAAAATTTTCAGTTCTGTATTTTCTAAAAATGTGTCTTTGATCGATTCTTTAAAATATTTATCCAGATAATACGGCACAACACCGCTCATTTCGCCGACATCAACTGTAATCTGCTTAATTTTCTTTGCTTTTTCTTTTTCTTTTATGTTTGCCGCCTGATCTATTATGTCTAAGACGTAGCTTAATTCGTGCATTATACTCCTTCATGAAATTAACGAATTTTCGTATTTAGCTCTATTGACTTACTCGGTCTATATCTATTGACTCAGCAAGTATTATTACAGCATATAGTACCTTTTGTTATCCTATATTCCCTTTATTCTTCATATGTTTCATTTTAATATCACTTGTATTTATTATTCATTGACTTTTTAAGTCATTATTTCCATTTTATTTTATTTTTAGTATTAATTTATTTGATTTTCATCTTATTTATTACTATTTTCAGATTCATATCTGTTACTTTTCTAAATAACGTCAATATTTCTGGTCTTCAAAATAATCGCATCGTCATAACCAGAATCCTTATTTTTGATCATTATTTAGGATTTTGGTGTCATATTCGGATTAACAAGCAAAAATAAATCAAGGATATTTTCCATGGATTTTGCCTGTTTTAGCGCTCTAATTTATTGTGATTACCAAGTATCCCGGATCAGGCTCCTGATAACGATTTATTTCATTATTTTCAGAACAAAATCCAGGATTTTTTCTTGAATTTTTTCCCACGATTTCATCCTGATTTTTCATTAAACATTGCTCTGTTATCAGGTGGATAGATTTCATTCAAAATGCAAATTTTATGACGTAAAAAACAGGACACATAC
>Ga0247608_10003325_pt1 | contig 18913 bp, 22 predicted proteins | sample 176DNAGHGlowgp2_FD_193490 | JGI IMG/M metagenome (GOLD analysis project Ga0247608, IMG submission 193490) | Sheep rumen microbial communities from Palmerston North, Manawatu-Wanganui, New Zealand - 1766 DNA GHGlow gp2 | ecosystem: Host-associated > Mammals > Digestive system > Stomach > Rumen ...
AAAGTTTTTGCTAATCTTGTTTCAATCCGTGCCATTTTTTATAATTTTTTAAAGTTTGCGATACGTCGACTTGTCCACCGCCTGGATGGCTTTCTCGCTGACCAACAGGTCAAGGCACTTATGTGCTGTCGGGTACGTTATACCCACCGCACCAGCCACCTCGGTGATGGTCATCGCGCAATACGCATTGTTAATCACTGCCAGCACAATAGCTGCATTTGCTCCGTGGTTCTTAACCACTCTCATGTCAATTGTCAATTCTCGTTTCATAATACTTGATTTTTTAATTATATGGATATTACTTTTCTTTATATACATATCGGTTCTTCTGCCTTATCTTCTATGTACCACATCATCAACTGCTGAAACGTTGTCAGGTCGCGCACCACCACGTATTTATACCTGTATTGCGTCGCCAGCTTCTCAAACGTCTTTTGGCTGTCGCTTTGCTTACCGTCGGGCGTCTTCGTCTCGATGAGCAACCCAGCATATCCGTGACGTGGTATCAGTAGTATCAAGTCCGATACGCCAGCCCTGACGCCCTCATCCTTCATTATCTTTGCCGTCCATACGTTACGCGCCCCACCATTACCGACTGCAAAGAATAACGGCTCTATCGTTGTATATCGCTTACGGAACCAGCTTACGAAATCCTTTTGTATCTGGCTCTCCGTCTGTGGTTTTGTATCTGCTTTCTTCATATCGTTTCCAATAATTTATAAAACACCCTACGCAGTGGCAACGATGCGCCACGTACCATCTGTTTCATCTGCTCGGCTTCATCAGAAGTGAGGTATATCTCCGATTCGCCTGTTATTTCATTCTTCCCTGCTCTCATAATCCTTATTTTGCGTTTATTTCCGTTTTAACCGCGTTTTATGTCGTTGCCTTATAACTTACCCACTTTCGTAACAAAACGATGTCAGCGACGCTAAAAACCGCCTTTTTCAATATTTCCCTTTGAACATATCCATAGCTGCATTCAGAATCATTTCCGACTGGCTGACTTTTTCCTCTACATCGTCAACCGTACCCGTGACGCCATTTGCAACATTTTTCTTTGTCTGAATCAAATTATACATATATTCGTCTATCGTGCCATTTCCTAACAGATACGTACACGTCACCGCATTCTTTTGCCCGTTACGGTGTGCTCTGTCCTCAGCTTGACAACAGTCAGCATACGTCCAAGGGAACTCAACGAAAAGCACGTTACTTGCAGCCGTCAACGTCAAACCAGTGCCACCGCTACGATAATTCAGTATGATGAGCTTGCACGCTTCGTCCTGCTGGAACTTATCGACGCTGTATTGCTTTTGCTTGTCGTTGTCGTCACCCGTCACCGTGACCGCTTTCGGAAATTCGCGCTTCAATGCTGCCACCACCTCTTTCAGGAAACAGAATACTATCAGCTTATCGCCACCGTCTATCGTATTATGGATGACGTCCACTGCGCTGTCAATCTTGCCACGCGCCGACACCTGTTTAAGAATGTTCATTCGTACCATGATATCACCACGGATGGCTCTCTGCAACTTATCATCGTCTGCATTCTGATAGTCACGCAGATACTTGATGACATCTTTCTCGGCTGCTGCATATTCCTTACGGTTGCTGATGTCCGTTACAAGATAGCTGCGTGTCTTGTCGGGCAACTGCGTAAGCACGTCTTTTTTCTGCCTACGGAAAAAGCATACGTTACGCAATCTGAGGTTCAGTTCCTTGACGTGGCTTGACTTGTTCAATCCCTGACAATAACGCCCTATGAACTTCTGATAGCCGCCAAAGTCGTTCAATCTGTCCATAATGCGAAGCTGCTGCACTAAGTCCTCGTTATTATTGACAACTGGTGTACCCGTCAACTCTAACACGTATTCCTTACCCTCTGCGATACCCTGCACGAATTTCGACTGCTGGGTCTTGTTGCTCTTGCACTTGTGGCTCTCGTCAATAATGACGGTACGGAACAGGTTAATACGTGGGTCGAACTCGATACTTTTCATTGTGAAACGCTCCTGACGTATCAGCCTGCGGACAAAGAACTTTTTAAGGCTCTCATAGTTAGTGATGATGACCTGACAGAACGGTTTGCCGTCCAGTCGTTTCATCGTCAAAAGGTTCTGCCATACACCTCGGTTGCTATCGTCGAGTATCACTGCATCAACGCCACCGAATTTCTTGAACTCACGTTGCCAGTTGACCTTCAACGATGCAGGGCAGATGACCAGTGCAGGGAAAGCACCGCTGGCCGTCAGCGTGCCGATGGCTTGCGCTGTCTTTCCCAGTCCTGGCTCATCACCCATGATGCAGCGTTTTTTCTGCAAAGCATAGGCAATGCCCTCTTTTTGGTAGTCGTATGGCTGCACAAGCATATTATGAGGAACGGTCAGCTCTGGCATAGGCAACGGCTCGTAGCTTTCCACGGCTTCGTCATCCTTCATCCATCGCACCGTCCGCACAAATCCCTTACCTTGCGCCCACTCTGCCATGATACGCAGGTATTGGGCGTCTACAATGGCGACTTCCCAGTACTTATACTCGGCTTGATACCTTGCGCTTGGTATGCGCTTGGTGCAGGCTACGAGCATAGGATGATACTGGTAAGCCACCTTGTAGACGTTAGGTGTCAGCGTTATGTCCAACGTCGGTATCATCATGCCGTCTTACGCTTTTTACCCTTGCCCTTTTTGCCATCGTTCCCGATGGTTTGTACGTCAGCCTGTGGTACTTGGTCGGTTGTCACCTTGCCGTCGAACGGGTCTTCATCAGCAAAATTGAGGTCGCCCTCTTTAATGCCGTACTTTTGCTCGTTCCAATATGCTTTGGCTTCGTACACTACCGCCTCGACTGCGAGGAACAACTCACTGCAATATTTGTAGTGGTCATGCTCAACTGCACCAATCTTTGGCGATTCGACCTTGATAACATAACCACTCTGACAAATGCGGTTGCCGCTGATTTCGACAAACGTCTCTTCATCAGATAGCGTGATGGTGTCAACAGTCATCAGTTTGAATACGCTGCGGCTGTTGCCGTCCTGAATGCGGTCGGCTTCCAGTTGCTTCAATGTGCGGTTCTCGGCTTCGCGCTGTTCTGTCAACAGTGACAGGTGAGGGATGAGGGCATTCATCGTCGCCTTCAAATCCTTGTGTACGATGTTACCACCTGCAACGGTTACGATATTACCGTTGTCATCCTTGAACACAACATTCAGCGTGTTCTTTTTTGTCACTTGAATCTTAAGAAACTCCATAAATTTTTAATTAATAGGGTTAATACTTACAGACGGTGTGTCCATCTGCCTTTCTTATCACGTTTAAAGAAATTCATACCGAAAACTTCTGGAGGGTATTCCCCTGCCTTTAAGTTTTTCACTCCATTCTTTCCTACTGCTGGAAAATTCTTTTCTTTCATAATGATTTAATAATTAAATTGTGAATAAAACGCCTCGAAAAACCTATCTTCAGGCCGAGGTAAACGAATGCCTAATTCATCCCATGCGTCCTGCTGAATATTATTTAGGAACTGCGTCATCTGTCCGGTGTTCAACTTGCTCGACGTGTTATATATGCGCTCCAGCTTTTCGCCTACCTGAATCGTTTTCATCAGGAACTTTTTGCAATAGTACATATACACGTCATCCTTGTTGGTTCCCGTTTCACGCTCGATGCACGTCAGCCACATCCACATCAGGTCGTTCTGAGCGATACTGCGTTTCGTGCTGGCTCGCTTAATCGTGATGACATATTCCCCGTTTGAAAGGAAGTCGAAGACTGCGGCTGGCTCTTCGCTGAATGCCAGCCTGCCGTCTCGCTTGGTTAGGATTATCTGCTTAGCCATACGTCAGAATGGTAAATCTTTCTCGTTACCCTCTTGGAACGCTGGTGCTGCCTGCTGTGTTTGCGCCTGCGGTTGTGGTGCTGGTGCAGGTGCAGGTGCAGGTGCAAGTTGCGGAGTTGGTGCAGACTGTTGCGTCTGCTGCTGACTACGTGGCACGTAACGCTCTATTGAGTACGGGCGTATGCCTGTGAAGTTCTTGGTATTGCCCTGAGCGTCTTTATAGGTATTACCCTGCACGACAAACTCAATACTCACTAAATCGCCTTTCTTTAGACCTTGTTTCACCAGTTCATTAAGCTGGTCTAACCCCTTACCGCCAAACTCCAGTAAGGGTCTATTCTCTTGCAGTTGCTCACCTGTGATGGAATCGTAACGGCTGCAATCGAGATACACCTTTCTGCGTTGCAACGTCTTTGTTGAATCCGTCTTTGATGCGATAGTCTGCTGCTGGTCAACAGCGATTATACGACCAATTAATACAAATGCCATATACTTTGATTTTATAAAAGTTTGTATGAAATACTCTCGGCCACCTTCGTAGTCTTTTTGAAACTCTCGTAAACCTCAGGCATTTTTGCCTTTAGTTCCTTGCTATCGATACTCTCGCGCTCGTATGCTGCCTTACGCGTGAACTGGATGAGGTCATTACACCATGAATCCTCGTTTACGTTCTGCATAGCCGTCAATACCTGTTTCTTCAACTCCTTTTCACGCTCCGTCAACTCGTCAAGCTGATGTTTGACCATCATCAACTCTTCGATGGTTGCCTGCATACCGTCTGGAATCTCACCCTTGACGCGCTTCTTTTCAGGTTCTGCCGTGATATAATGGCTCAGTGCTGTAATCGCGCTCAGTGGGTCACCATCAGCCGCATACACCTCGACAACATATTTGCAGACGTCAGCAGGTATGCGCGTCAGTTCCTTGACCATCGGCTGACCATACTGTGGCTTTGGCAACCATATCAAATACAACTTGTTTGCCTTGCGCCCTGTCTGCAACTCGTACAGGTAGGCATAAATGCTCAACTGCACGGTAACGTTGACCTCATGTATCTTGCTCGTTGTCTTGATATCCCCTAAGCTGTCATCCATAAACACCTTATCAATGCTGCTGGCAATGTTCTTCTCGTCACTGACAAGGTATTCACTCAGTGCCACCTCTAAGCCTGCATCCTTGATAATGCGCTTGTAATCCTCAACGATGGGGTCATCAACAATACCCAGGCTGTCATACAACTCGCATTTCGAATGAATCAGCGTTCCATAGTCTGCTGCCTGCATCAGTACGCTGTCGGGAATGCCTGCGTAGGTGTCGGGGAATAACCACTTGACAATGGCTGTCACGCCACTCAACATCTTACCATTGAGGTTATAGGTGTGGTGTTCAGGCTCGAACACCACAGGGCTTTCAGGGAGATTGAAATTCTTATTTTCCATAATTCTTTTTTTATTTGAGATTAAACAATCATGCTGCCTTTGCTAATTCTGCCTTACGCTGGTTCACGGCTGCAATGAACCGTTTGTCATTCTTGTACTCCTTCTCATACTTGAAATACAGGGCTTTCAGTTCCTCGGTATCGTTAGCTGCTGCCACTTCCAAGATGGCTGCACCGAACTTGTCATCATTACCGAACGAATAACGCACACGACCAGCGTCATCTACTATAATAAGGTTTGATACCTTGCCCTCCTTATATTGGATGTCTTTTACATAGAAACGTGTACGAGGCTGTTTCTTGCCGCCTGCACCTACTTTCCATTCATTCTCTGCCAACGTAATCCATACGAAAGGACACGTATATAATTCGCGACCTATGCCCCAGTTAAAACAGGCACGCTTGAAAGCGTCGGACGCCTGACCCTTTTCTTTCTCGGTGTTACTCTCGACGCCTACATCTTGCTTGCTGACCCATTCGCCTTTCTCGTCGCGAATGCTGACGGTGCAGAACAGGTTTCCGTTAATGAGTTCGTGTTCACGCTTCCAGTTCATCGGACCGACTACCTCGTCCAGCAGACGCATATCCACTCGGGCGTCTTTATACATCAGCAGGCTAACGCCTTTGTCCGTTACTGTTCCAACTCGACAATCTATCTCGTCGGCTTTCAATTCTCTAAAATTCAGTCTTTCCATAATTACTTGTTGTTAACTGTTAATACTTAGTGTTACTTATTCTCTTTGGGGTCTGACCTTTGGTTGCACAACGGCTACGAACCATTCAACATTTCACAATGTCGCCACGATGGCTGTGCAACTGACTAAACAGAAAATTATACTTACAAAGTACATTTAATTTTCTTATAAATAGGTATGAAAATATTACGGATATACTCTATCGTGTAGACAATGCCAAGAAACATCATCGTTACTGAATCGCTGAACATCAATGCGCATGGTGCGGTTAATACTGCCAGCACTACAACGTTATAAACTACCTTTTTCATAATCTTAAATTTTTGCATGACGCAGCACGTCCGAAGCGTTGCAGAACCATTTTCCATTTTGTGCCGTGGCGTTCACTTTCTCTGCCCTGACCTTACCAGTTACAATGAGGTGCTCCAGCCTTGCACGACCACCGACAATCTTCTCTGCCTTGCGCAATCCGAATGTCTGGTCGTTCATCAATCGCAAGATTACCTGTAACCGTGCTTCAGCTTCATTGTATGGTAACGCTGTCGTCATTGGGTTAAATACTCTATTCCTTTTGTTCTCAATTCCTGCAGGCTGAAATCAATGCCTTTCTTCTCGCATATCATGTACGCTAACAACTCGGTGTCCTTGCTGACGCCCAACTTCGCGTAGATGGCTTTCTTTTGCGTCCTGACTGTATGATAACTCCTGCATAACCTGTTAGCTACTTCTTTATCTATATAACCCTTACAGAGCATGAGAGCGACCTCACGCTCTGCACGGCTTAACATAACCTCATTGCAATCTCATCATCCGTTAAGCTGTAACTATACTCACTTGCAACTTCACGCTCGACGCTGTACCAGTTTGGCATTGCATCCTCGATGAACCTTTCAAGCCGTGGTGACTTGTGACGTGCATCGTAGTGGCTTACCACTGCCAGCGTAATCTGACTGCCGTATGCGCGAACGTCAACTACTATCACGCAATCGCCATACTCCTTTTCGTATGTTGCCCTGTCATCACCTGCCATGATGGCTTCGCGCATCTGCTGGCGCATACCGTCTGACAACTCCCTGACTATTGTATCTACTATTCTTCTCATACCTAATTACTTTACATAAAGTGAAACCTGTAAACCTCTGCGCAGCTTGCATACGCACTTATCTAACATACAGTCCAGCGCACGCTGCACGAACTTGTAAAACAACTCTTCGCCTATCATTGCGATAATACCACTAACACCCATCAGCGTGTTAATCTTCTTGCCGTTCTCGTCACGACCGAAAACCTTGATACGGAAGTTCTGATTGATGAACTTGGTCGTGTACTTTGTAATGCCTTGTCTCTTCATAATTTTCTGTTCTTTTTTAATTTTACCCCGAATGAGGTATTGTTTTATTTGAGATTTATTTGTAACTTTGCCCCGTATTCTTACGTTGACGATGCAAAATTAAATAAAATATTTATTGATTGTTCAGAAACCCTTTACTTTTTAAATTATTTTAAATAGATATATCGGGTTTTTTAATTATTTTAAAAGTTTAACTCAAATAAAAACGACTATGGAGAAAAGAAAAATTAGCGGAAAAGAGGTTCGCTACCTGCTTAAACAAAATTCTATCAACCTGTCTTGGTTGTCTGAGCAACTTGGTATATCAGCACAAGCCATGCAGGAACGTTTAAAAGCCCAGGAATTCAAATCTGGCTATCTGCTCGAAATCTCTAATGTGCTGGGTCGTGACATTTTCGGAATGAAAGATTCTGATGGAAACTCACTCTTGAAACAACCCATCTTGGACATACGTGTGTGTGCTGGCAATGGAGTTGGGCTTGAAGGTGACGAGAATAAGGTCGACGAATACGTGAGCATTCCATCCATGCAGGGTTGCATCGGTTTGACCGTCTATGGCGACAGCATGACACCAAAATATTGCGCTGGTGATGTCGTGTTCGTCCGTCCTATCCCCGTGGTGGATGACATCGACTACGGCTCAACCTATCTTGTCATCACAAACTCTGACCGTCTGCTAAAGAATATCTATCCGTCAAAACATTCTGATGACTGTCTGCGCCTTTCATGCTTCAATGAAGAAGTTAACCACTTCAATGAACGCATCTACCCCGACCGCGAAATCAAAAAGGAAAATATAATATTTATATATAAGGTCGTAGGCTCATTGAATCGTACCCAGATATAGTTATTTTCGCAAGAAAACGGCTCTAACAGCATTTTACATCGTCGCCCGATAACTTATAAGGCGAACGAATAAAAATCGCTTAGGACGCAGAAAAACGAATAAATTCGCATTTTCACGGTTTTATATGTAGTTGATTTAAAAATGTATACGCAGGAAATCCATTTAATTGATTTCTTTATATCTATTTTCAACATTTTCACCCGTGACGATTGGCTTTCAGTGCCTTTCGTTACGGGATTTACAGAAAATTATGACTTACAGTATTTACAGGCTTTCAGTCCATATATGGTGCTGGTAGCGAATAAAATCTATTCGTTTTTACTATGACTTCGATAAAACTTGCTGTCTTGCGACATACACGTGCAAAGGATGGCTCTTACAAAATAAGAATAAGTATCGGGCACAAGTCCGAGACACATTACATCGTTACAAAGTACAGGGTCGCCAGTCTTTCCAACTGGTCGAATGGTGTAGTCGTTGGTCAACCTGACGCAAAAATCATCAACCTCAAACTTCGACAACTTCTCAACGAATACGATGAACGACTTGAACGAGTACCCAATCCAAGTGACTATTCTTGTGAGGAACTGCGCAACCTCTTGCGCGATATGAGAACCAAGAATGATTCTACAACCCTGCAGGAAATCGCCAATATCTACATAGGCAACCTACGAAATGAAAAACGTGAGAGTACAGCACGCATCATGGAATACCAGCTTAAACGTTTTCAGACGTTTACTCATGGTAACGTTTTTCTCTCTGATATATCACCACGTTTGATAGATGAGTACACCCACCAATTACGAATGCAGGAGTATTCGTCATCATATATAAATATTTCGCTCTCGCAAATCAAAACGATGGTCAACTATGCAATCAAGATGCAGTATGTGTCCTACGAGGTACACCCGTTCGCTTACTCGCACAACCTGCCAACCATTCCACGCGACACGTCGTTACCTATCGAGGATATACGAAAGATATACAACTACCACCCGAAACGTATTGCCACACAACGCAATATCGACCTGTTTATGCTTTCATTCATGCTGGGCGGCATGAATATGAAAGACTTGCTCAAATATGATTTCCGTGACGCCACCACCATTTCATACATCAGACAAAAAACCAAGCTAAAGAATTTCCGTCCGACTGAATTTACCATTCCTGATGAAGCATTTCCTATCATTAACCGTTGGATGGATGCAAAGACAGGACGATTGAAGGTTATGCGAAATGTATTATATGGGTCGTTCCTATCGATGGTAACAAAATCACTGAAAAACGTGGCTAACAAACTTCAACTTTCAAAGACTGATATCAATTTTTACTCAGCAAGAAAGTCTTTCGTTCAGATAGGTTTCGACCTCGGAATACCTTTAGAGATATTGGAATACTGCGTCGGGCAGACAGTCAAAACAAATCGTCCAATCTTCAACTATGCAAAGATAATGAGCAAGCACGCTGATGACGCCATTCGCAAAATACTCGATGAATTAAAAACCTCTCCATCCATCACGGACGAAGAGGGAAACTCAAATAATAATAAAACATAAACATTTCGCTGGTAGGTGTGTGTTAAACAAAACATTACAGATATCATTTCTTTCTACCAGTGAACCATCGAACAACAAGATATATGAACATAAGGAATAATATGATTGTACTACCTGTCATCACTTTTCCGTAATCAAGGCAAAACGTTTCCCATTTTGTAAACTTACGTTCTACGGGTTCAGGTACTGGAATACTATCCACACGAATGCTGTCGCGCCAACGGTCACGCCAACGGTCGCGCCAACGGTCACGCCAGTGCTCAATCAATACAGTGTCGCCTTTTATGAGGGTTGTCGTGCTGTCGTGTATCTCGGTTTCTATATATACGCTATCATGCACCGTCACACGTTCAGTACTGACTGTTTCCACTGGAATATACTGCACGGACTTACAGCCAAACAATAACCACACTATACCTCCATAGAATACAATGACAAACACCCACGCCACAATCTCGATAATGATATTCTCTATTTTCTTCCACATACTATTCGACGGTTATATAGATAGTATCTTTTGCCTGTTTTAATACCTCATACAGTGCCCTGAACGTCACCGTACTATCTAAGACCTTTCCAACCTGCTTATTTTTCCCGACAAGGATGCACCCCTCAGTATCGTTCGCCGTATTGCCGATATGAATCAGCACACCGTCGAATGCTGGCACGTTGATAAGTCGTGGCAACCGCCCACCGCAAAACTGGTATGCAGTCTTTTTTGAAAACTTAGGGCTGACCATATCCAACGTCACGCGATAACGCCCGACAGGTATTGCCGTTACGCCACGTCTTTTCAGATTCTTATTGACAGTCACGGGTAACGCCTGAGACAGTCCACGGTCTTTATCTTCGATGGTGTCACAGAAGTATTTCCTGTCAATGTACAAACGCCCGATGGTGTATGTCTCTTTACGGGCTATTCGTTTAAGCGTCAGTTCCATCTTTTTCTAAATTTAGATACTTTGCAACCGCTTCCGCGATTTCCTTTGGGTCGTTCTTGTGCTCGGCAATAGCTTTTGCCAGTTTGGCCGCTTCGCGCATCTCTCGCTGTTCCTTAACGTCGGCAGGCTCATAGATGCTCTTAATCTCTATGGCGGCAACAAATAATACCGCACCAAGTGTAAACAGTGGGAACGTATAAGCCGTCCAGCCGTTGAACAGATACAGGAACACGAATGCCATAATCTGAATCGCGTCAACGACCATCATAGCCAGTATCGCGTTGTAGTAACGACTAATCTTGTCAACCGTTCGTTTCATCTTGTCGCTGTATATCGGCTCGCCACGTTTCCGTGCCTTACGGATGCCAGCCCAATAGTCCAGTCCGATGAATACCAACGGCGTAAACAGCAGAAGCACCACAAAGAATAGTAGTGCTATCAGCTGTTCCGAGAGTTCATGTAATGCTTCCATATTATATATCTTCATTATCTTTTCTTTCCAAGACAGCCACCGAAGTGACTGCCTTTTATGTACCTAATTATTACAATAACTATTTACTTAGACATAGAATATCGGTGCAAGATACTTCACATACTTTTGCGCTCCATACTTGCTAAGATGAATACTATCTACTGTATAGCCATAAGGGACATTGCCACCTAAGCCAATATTAATTTTGCCAAAGTTCTTTATGCACTCATCAAGTATGTAATCAAGTAGATTGATAATATTTGCATTATCTACCCCATTGAATATAGACATAAGATTACTATAAACTGATTTGGCAAAATAATATGATGGCAGGTCAGTAGGAGGTTCGCCATATCCCATGAACTTGATAGCTGAATTGTTATCATCAAAATATCCTGCCCTGCAATGTGGTAGTATTGCAAGAATAGGAACATCTTGATAATTATTAGATTTTGTCTTAAAGGAATTGATATTATTACTATTAAAATAGTCATTATACCATCCTTTGACTCTATTCAGTTCATAATTTTGCTCATTAGCAATAGGCATTTCATAGATAACCAAATCTGGATGTCTATCAAAAATGTCCGAAGAGTTCCAATTAAGTATCTGCGTAAATCTTCCACCACGACCGATATTATCAAAGAAGATAGCAGGATAAGAATATCTTTCTACACCCCAACAATACATATAGCTATTGCTATAAGAGGTGGAGTTGTCACGTTTATATGTAACTGTAATAGTTCCTGTAACACCTTCTACTTTCTTCATCCAAAGCCTGCGGTGTCTTTCATATTTGGCTTCACCAGCAGCTTTTAGCTCATCGTCTGTTTTACCAGTAGGATTACTCCGCTGTGAGAAAGTAAAACCGTTGGCTTCAATCCAATTGGTTCTATCTTCGCTTACAAGTACTTTGCCATTACCTTCTGAAATAACTATCTGCGAAAGTACACCATCAATGCTCTTTGCTGTGACGATATTGCACTTGGCAAATGCATCCAAATCCCAAACAAATTGTACTTGTGCATTATTATCAGAACTTCTAAATGTTTCTGCAGACCAACTAAAGTCACCAAAATAAATATCTGAATCGGGACTGAAAGTATCATAATTAGTAATATCCCATGTGCCAACCTTTGTAAACACGCTACTATTATCCCTGACACTATCCAGTCTGTCATTCTGTGGTTTATTTTTGTTAACAATACTGAGCATTTGTGTTACCCAATCGTTAAACTGATGACCAGGTGCTGCATGGGTCGGATTTTCTACTTGCCCACTATAATCTACAGCTCCTGTAAGAGAATCACCAACGCAAGTAATAAGTAAATCACCAGACATTTCCAGCAACTTATTTTTAAATAGCGGTGGTAGAACATCCCCAAACACATTGATGCCGATGTTTTCTTTCTGTATTATATCTTGTTTTGTAACAAGGTTATCAGCATCACTAACCTCATAAAACTCAAATTTGACTTTCTGGGTATAGTTTCCTACGAATGTTGATTTTACAACACTGCTTAATCTAACATAGAAAAAATCCCTTATTGGTGTAAACTCAAATGTATTCTTACCATTTAATGTAAGTCCTCTTCCATTATTGAAGTCTTTTGTCTCATACCATTGAGCATTACTCATACTAAAATCATACAGACCAAAGTCACCAGTATTTGCAAGGTCAACGAAATCAGACGAAACAAAACCATCAAAAACAATAGACACCTTGTACCTTTTACCAGCCGTCAACTTATTATCAAGGCTATAAAAATTGCCATCATCAGTTATTTGATAACCTTCTGAGCTTGCTACAATATATTGATTAGCGTTTTCAAGGATACTTGCACATTCATAATATACAGAGTTTTCAAGTTCTTCTTCACTTAGTCTATCAGTATCTACATCCTTGCAAAGTAACATTATGAGATACTTGTGATTGAATCCTTGCATATCAAACAACCTACTCCATCCTCCTCTATCAATAGAATAGTTTGTTGCACCTTGATAACTTTCAGTATCATTCCCAAAGCAGTAAATCTTGTGACTACTGTCTGCAATTATCCTTTTTAGTCCAGCAGCAGGAATAATCACATGACCTCTTGTTGTGTCATAGTTTGTTGTATCATTTACAAGGTCACCTGCCTTGAATTTGATTTTGTTCTCACCATAGTAACATCCCTCTGAGAATCCTTTTATATCTGATACATCCTGTTTAAGATTATTCCTCGTAATAACGGTTATAGCATCTTTCAATTCATCCAAAGTAATAGTGTCTGTATCTACTGTCTTACAGATTTTTATACCTATTCCCTTATAAGAAGATGACAACTCAGGTATTACCTGTGATGTAGTCCAACCACTTATGTATCCACTTATAGTATCCCAATCACCATCAAGCCCATCAGTCACAGCATAGATATAAACCATGAAACCTGGTTTTATAGAGATTTCTTCGACAATATCCTTGTCAAAATACAAATATGCTCTTGTGCTATCAGGGGTCACTATACCTGAACCCATTGGTTCACCTATTCCCATTGCAGAGCATAATACAGTGTTTTCTGTATTTGTTTTAATGTTTAAAACAGGGTTATACACTCCACTGCTCTTAACCAAATTATCACTTCCTGCTGCAGGCTCATCGTCAATGCCAATTTGGTTAATTTTCTCACCTGTATTAAAAGCTATATCATTAATAGCCCGTTGTCTGTTAATAGTTTCTTGCTGAATCTTGGACTCAAGACTATTACTATTTATTGTAGTTAGTATATCCTTACGCTCATCAGCATCAATTGAATCTGTATCATTTGTTTTGCATATTTTAATTCCCACTTGAGGATACTCCCAATTTGATATATTTTCCTGTTGAGTCCAACCTCCTTCAAGTTCCCATGTACCTTCAATACCATTATCCAATCCATAAAGGATTAGTAAAAAGCCTTCAGGAACAGAAACTGATGTCACATTATTTGGATTAAGTATAACATAACATCTTGTATCATCAGAAGTTACAACCCCGTTCCCTAAGGGCTCTCCAAGAATTGCTGTTTTATTAGTTGTCTTAAAAGTGCGTTCTTTAATATTGTCAATACTTGTATTTACTCCTCCACTCTTAACCAGATTATCACTTCCAGTAGTAGGTATATCATCAACTCCTTGCCAGTCTGCTTCAGTAGTACTCCAGTCATCAGCCATTAATCGGTATTGCACATACTTATTGTCAGAACTCTGTACAAACTTAATGCTCATTCCACCTTTTCTTACAGAAGCTGGAATAAGAGTGCTAAGGTTTGCATCAGAGAATAATGCAGAGAGTGATTCCCATTTACCATCATTGTTAGGGCCTGCTGTAGGATTTTTTGCTGATACATCATATACCGCACCGAGTGCAAGTTCCTCAGCCACTCCACCGCTTTTCACTGCGTTATTGCTGGATGCTGTTGGTACGTCATCCAACTGTAACATCGGTTCTGCATTCCAATCGTCATCATCGTCACCGCTTACGATGAAATATATACCATCTTTTGTTAACACGATTGGGTCATCACCACCGTTGAAATGGAAATTGGTGTACGTTCCTGCCTGTGTGGCAAGGTAGAATACCTCTTGGCTTGTCAATGTTGCAGGCGTTGTCGATGGTGTGGCATATCCTGCATACAATGCACCAGTATTCAGGCGTGTTGTAATCGCGCTGAGGAATGAATCGACACTGAGTTGGTAAAGCACCGTTCCTGCTGCATTTTTGAAAACGAGCTTACCATCTGAGAATATCACCGTTGTCGTTTCTGCACCTTTAGCTCTATTCTCTTCAGCTGTAATATTCTGTTGCAAAATGCCCTCTGCTCCTTCAGCACGGTTAACTTCATCAGACAAATCACCGTTTAATTCTGTTATATCTCCATTGATATCGGTAATAGAGCTGTTGATATTGGTTATATCCCCGTTAATGTTTTGGATGTCGCCTTTAATATCCGAAATATCAGACGCATTACCATTAATCGCACCGTCACCCATTGTGGTGACCATAGATAACAGGATATTCTGCAAGATTGCACCTGTTATCTCTTTGTTTCCATTCTGTTTGATATAATTTTGAATGGATTGTTTTAAAGCTGAAAAATCTGCCATAATAAATAAAATTTAGTTATCGTAATCATCATTATAATCATTATTGAAAGCAGGCTGACCTGCTGCTATATACCGCCCGACTTTCTTTGCCACGGTGTCACAGGTGAATTCTATCTCCACGCTGGCGAGGTCGCCTTGTTCCTGCCATTCAGGCGTGCACAGGAATGTGTCGCAATGGTACATCGTACCGTACTGGTCGAGGACATCCACGAAATCAGACAGACGTATGAAACGCATGACATCGCAAAGGTATTCAGGTGCAAGTATCGAGCACTTGTAACGCTTTTCAGATATCATCTTTTCTGGAAAGAAATAGCCGTCGCGCGTCTCACCCTCTTCGCTGAATTCGTAGTCTGGCTTCCCTAACTGCGTTTGCAGCCATAGCGTATTGCGGTAGCCTGTACTATACACGATGCGGCAACCGTCCATCACGAAGTCTTCATTATCCCACCACTGAACCAATACATAGCCGCTGGTGTCGGCTATCAGCGTGAATACGTCGCTATATAGGTAGGTGTTATCACTCAGCGTCAACATGAGGTAGTAACGACCCTCTTTGTTGCTGATATTCATCGGTGCTGTTGCAGGGTACACAATGACGTCGTAACCGAATGCGGCAAATCGTACTATCTGCAAGCCTGTATCTTGCATCTCTGCCGTGATATCCGTTCCCGTACCCGTATTGAAGTTAATCAACGTTACAGCCGTCACCGTAACACTACCATGAGGAATGATACACTGGAAAGGCGGCATACTACCGAGTGGGCAATATAACGGGTACGTCGCACCATAGGCATACGTCTTACGGTGGTGTTGCTCGTTTATATTGCGATAGAACGGCAATGGGGAAAGATTGTTATTCTTCATACATTTGGATTGCTATAAGTTTCATACATTAATGTTGCCTTACCCATACGGCTTGACAGGTTAAGGGACAGCTTTTGCACCTGACCGTCACCCATAGCCGTATGCACCAGTTTCATCACGTCGGGCGTATTGTTGCCGTATGGTATCACCACGCTTTGACGCTTGCCACGCATGATGTCCTGCGCCGTCAGCGAATCACCGTCGCATATATAATCCCAAGCTGGCAAATCGTAATTAAGGAAATCCTGCTGCAGGAACTTCAATGACACACGGTAGTTTTGCGACAGCGAGTAACACGTACCAGCTTCAGTCTCGCGGGAGTTGTAAATGAGTTCCACATAATTGCCGTTACCGTCATTCTTGACCATCAGTAAAGCAAATCCGTCCTTGCTGCAATTTTCGGGTGCTATCTGCATAAAGTCAATGTCGCTGGTAAAGTTGCTGATGGTTATCTCTTCCACCTTGTCTGTCTGCACGAATGGTGACTGTATCTCATACGGGAAACCGTCGAAGACGTCTGTGCCTGCATCCATCCATTTATATTGATAACGTGCTGGCATTTCCACCTTGTCGAACTGCCACTCATTCGTACCATAACTCCACGGCTTACTATTACGTGACTGTATCATGGTTGTGAGGTTGGCGTCTACCTGATGCGTACCGCCATAACTGCCGCCATTCTTAAACCACGAAATATGTTCGATGCGTAGACGGTTGCTGCTGTCTACGAACCAGTAACAATCAAATGCGTTTTTCAGCATACCGAGCACATCATGCAGCGTCACGGGTGCTTTCATTGATGGCTGTGTATATTCGCCAACGAGAATATTACTCTTTGGTGTTATATGTGGAACACCTAACGACTTATTGTCAACAGGGTTTGTGGCACTGAATAGGAATTCGCTATAATCAGTCGTGGGCTGGAATGTCACATTCGTTCCGTTAGCCTGCAACAGCACTGAAAGAACGCTCCACAATGGATAACTGTCTTTCAATGTGTATGACTTCTGCATAGCTGGCTCCCACCACCTATATTCCGCGAGCTGTTGCCTATACCATATACTTGCCACTGACCAAAAGGAACGAGCCACAGGAACGTAATAGAAACCACTTACTGACGGCTTATCGTAGTAATACGTGTCATCATATTTGCCCCACTTCGTCGCGGTTTCGCTGATATCGTTACTTGGTACAATCGACACCTCAGCTTCTATGACATAATGCAAGTTACCGCCATAAGCAGGGTCGCTCGATGTCACCTTATGTGTTTGGTATGTCTGACCGTTTACAACGAATGATTCCACGTCACACAACCAACGGGCATACACACCCTCATATTCACATTCAGCCGCACCCCACGCTATATCGCCTGGGTCTACAAAGTTCAATGCTTCATTGAGCAATACAAATGGCGTCCAATAATGTGCCACCATCGTACTGTCACTTAGCTTTATCAATCGCAGGTCGTAACTATCCTCAGCCAGCTTGACACGCACCAGCTTATATACGCCCTCGCCATTCGTCGTTTCAAACTCTCCGTTGGCGTCAGGCTGTGCAATGAATGACCTTATTAATCCTGTCATTCCTGCTGGCTGAAATACGCGCACAAACTTGATGACACATATAGACATATTACTTTGGAAATGATAGTCGGCTGGTGGGGTATCGCCAATATCAAAATCCTGTTCCCATGAGAAACCGCCAAAAACATTCGTTACCTTACCGTCGTTTGCATAAAGTTGCAGCAATGCACGTTTCTTCAGCGTTACACGCTCCGTGACTGGCAATAGGTCTATGAGGTTGTATTCTTTCTCCCAACCGTCAAGTATCTTGTTATATTGGTCGATGACCTGTGGCTGCACCGTAACCTTATGGTCATCAGCATTGATAGTGCAATCCGTTTGGTAGAAGTGGGCGCGATAGTATTCCGACCACGTCTGCCCATAATTGGTGCTGCTTTCGATGACGAGAACAAACTCTGTCGTGAAACCACCATTGATGATGATGTCCGCATCCGCACCCACGAAGTTTATCTTCGAACCGAGTTTAGCACGAAAGAAACGCTGCCCACTCTCCATCTCGTAGTCGAGCGTCAAATCATCCTTATATACTGGATGCACCAGCGTCGTGACGTTGTTTGCTGTCAGTTTCCAACGGTATATCATAATCAGTTCAGTATTATTCGGTGTACGTTCTTATAGACCACATGGGTACCTCGGCTGTCGGTGTACGTCCTGCGCTCTCCCTGCTGGCGTATTGCGCTGACGTCGTTACCAAGTTTGCGTAGGTCGCTGCTATTATCGTTCTGCACGGCTACGGCTACCTGTTCCGCACCATCATAGGCGTGCAAGTATTTACGTTCAAAGGTGCCAGAGTTAAGCGAATTAATCAAGTCGGGTATGTACTGACGATACCTGCGACTGTTGCGCTTGTTGATGACGGCAAAGAATTCGCCACCCTCTGCACGTCTGCGTGTACCGTCTTTCTTGCGTCCAAGGTCAATATCATTGCCTGACTGATGGCTACCGCCCTGCAACAACTCAACAGTACCCTCACCATATTCTTCGCTGCCTGTGCTGGTCATCTGTGCTGCCTTAATCTTTGCGGCTGCAAAACTTCCCCACATAACAGCCGTTGCAGGAATAGCCCATGGGAAACCCAGTTGCGACCATATCAAGGCCGTTGCACTGATAAGGTTCGTCATCTGCATAACCGACTGCACTGCCTGTTGTGCTTTCTGCGCACGTTCCTGCTCACGGAGTGCTTTCTGCTGGTTCTGTT
>Ga0247608_10003329_pt1 | contig 18901 bp, 2 predicted proteins | sample 176DNAGHGlowgp2_FD_193490 | JGI IMG/M metagenome (GOLD analysis project Ga0247608, IMG submission 193490) | Sheep rumen microbial communities from Palmerston North, Manawatu-Wanganui, New Zealand - 1766 DNA GHGlow gp2 | ecosystem: Host-associated > Mammals > Digestive system > Stomach > Rumen ...
GCGGTGATTATAGCGTCGGGGCACACCTCTTCCCATTCCGAACAGAGAAGTTAAGCCCGACCGCGCCGATGGTACTGCCCTACAGGTGGGAGAGTAGGTCGTCGCCCAATACCATAGCCCTTCAGGATTCTGAAGGGCTTTTTTGTTTTAAATCCCGGACCGACGCCTGGAGGTCCGGGATCCCCACCCCGCCAGTGTACGCATTACCTGCGATGTATGGCGGGATCCCCATACTGCCAGAGTAAACAGTTCCATCATTCCTCGGGCGCGATTACCCTCCACACCTTGGTAATCATCAAATGAGTCCTACCATATGCCCGTACTTACCATAACCCATAACCCATAACCCATAACCCTGGATGCTACTGTTTATATTCCAATATGGTATATATATATATAATTGTATCACCCCTCACCGCAGCACCCGTTGATATCCTCGCGAGAATCAATTCCGTTGTATGCCAATCTGGATTCTGGCCAAAAAATCAATTCTCGCGACGATATTGTAGATTATACTGAAAATCAATAAGTTATTAGATATCATGATGAAATTTGGCAAACTGCCAGCCGCTTCACCCAGGGATGCTTCTTTTATAGATCACCTGATGATCCATTCCAACGGATCTTACTTTCACTCCGACTATTACTGCGTTTTCCGCAATTCTTTGCGACTTTTTCAATCCTTAACAAGCAAAAAAAATGCCCTATTCTGTAACTTTCATTCCGGAAGTAAGTATAACTAATTGACTGACAATAGACTTTTTGATGAAGAAGAAAAAATAAAAAAAAATCTCGGAAAAGAAATATCGAACGAAAAAAAATGTATTTTTGCAAGTTAATTATAAAGTGTATAGTGTATGATAGACTACGTAAGTATTCGAGAGAAAATGGCAAGAACAAGGGAAGGGACTGCTCTTCCACGCTTGGTTTCTTCATTTGCTAATATGTTGAAATATAATAAATTAAATAAACAATAGTAATAATTAAAATCAAAACGATGAAAAAATTTATGATTTTTCTGCTAATGACTGTCCTGTATTTAGGGACATGTCAGGCAAGCAGCGAAGCATCCCATCCGAACAATGGGAAACTGAAGCTGCTCAGTTGGGTCACCCCAACGCCTTCGGAGTCGTTTTTGACGCGTAGCGATGCCGCCCTTCCGATGGCCGATCCGGTCTTCTCGGTGGTTATCGTTGGCGCTGAGAATGGCTGTGCGGGGGACAGTATCACGCTGACCGCCGTCATCGATGGGCCGATGTCAGGTACAGCCACTTATTTGTGGAAACTTGACGGAGACGCCTCCAATCTCTACGGCGTCGTGACTGAACAGACCTATTCATTCAAACCTGAGAGTATCTCGAAGTTGAATGACGGTCTGATTCACGAGTTTACTGTCGAAGTGAGTATGGAGAATTGCTCCATGATCAAATCCCCGGTGCACCCGTTCACGAAGATGAACTTCACTATCTCGCTGGACGGTCCGACCTACACCTGCGCTGCCACTTCCACCTATGATTTGGTGGCAACTCTGGGCTCCGCTAACGGTGTGCTCCCGGTGAGCTACCAGTGGTTCAAGGGTACTTCCACACAACCCTTTGCCACGACTACCGAGAACACCCTCAGCCTCTCCGCCACTAATCTGAAGGATAACTGGACGGTGAAGGCTGTCGTCTCTGGTTCTAATGCCTGCACTCCTGAAGCTTCTAAGAACTTCACCAGTGTTCCCGAACTCAAGCTCGTCGGCGATTTTGCGATGGCTGATCCTACCAACCCTCTCGTTTGTACGGAGGCTCCTGTTACTTTCACGGTCAACAATCAGTTGCACCTTGAAACGGATATCCCTTCCTTCACTCTCTCTGCTCCCAGCTATGAGTGGTATGTGAACGGACAACTTGCTGCCACTACGACGGCTAACACCTACACGACCTCTTTCACCCAGAGTGGCATGTACAATGTTATGGTGAAACCGGTCTATGACAATTATGACTGCACGGTCCTCCCGACTGACAACAAGAACATCACTGTTCAATCCGCTCCCGAACTCACCATTGTGGGTAACAATGTTATTTGTGACGGCCAGTCTTCTAATATCCTGACGGCTACCGCCGGTTTCGCTTCTTACTCTTGGACGAAACCTGCAGCGACTCCCGAAATTGTCGGTAACAACAAAGTTCAAGGCACCGCCCCTGGTACTTATTATGTGACCGCTACCTCCGATGCTGGTTGTACCGTTACGGCTGACTTCACCGTCTATCAGTTCGGTTCAGATATGCAGCTCACTGCTTCTGAATACTATGTTTGCCCTGGCGACGTGGTTGTGCTGAATGCTAACCTCGACGGCTGGACCAATGAGAATATCACCTACGCTTGGAAACAACCCGGTGAGACTGACTATACTGTCGGTGGATCCACTCTCGTGGTGACGGTTCCCACTACTGCTACTGATGATCAGACCTATTATGTGAAAGCTACCGCTGCTGAAGGTTGTGAGAATGAGGGCAGCATTATTGTCCATGTCGTTACTCCGACCGAAGTCACTCTGAATGTCACGGCTGGTCCTGATGTCTGTGTCGGCAATCAAGTCACCGCAACTGCAACTGTCCAGACTGGTACTTATTCCGGTCTCTATGATTGGTACGTGAATGGTGTGCAGGTTCCTGGTGAACACGCCGCTACCATCACCATGACTTTTGACCAACCCGGCCAATATACATTTGCCGCCGCTCCGGCTAACACGGTCTGCAGTACGATCAACCCCACTACTGTGACGACAAACAATACTGTGAATGTGTATTCTATCCCCGACATTACCATTACGGGTGACAATGTGATTTGTCAGAATACAACCGCTACGATAATGGCTACTCATATCGCCGGTGCCACCTATACTTGGGCTATGCCTGTGAGTAATACGAATCCCAACGCACCGACGTTTAATACGCATAAGGATACGCTGACCACTACGATTCCTGGTGTCTATGCAGTAACCGCTTCCAAAAATGGTTGCGAGGCCACGGCTGAGTTCACGATTTACCAACTTGGTGGCGATCTGCAACTCTATGCTTCTGAGCTGAACGCTTGTGAAGGTGGCGTTGTTACTCTGAACGCTAACCTCGATGGTTTCGGCAACCAGAACATTGAATATACTTGGACTGTTGCAGGAACTGGTTCCACTTTGACTGCAACCACTGGTTCTACCGTTGGTTTGAACATGGGTGGTGCCGATGCAACCGTTACCGTGACGGCTCATGTCACCGGTGCTGATGCAGCTGCTATGCCGAATCAGTGCACGATTACAAGTTCTATTAATATTGGCCTGTTGACCAGCCCGAATTTGCAACTTGTGACGGTGACCACTCCCGAGAATATGTGCGTGGGTGATCAGATGAATGCTGTTGCTCAAGTGAATTTGGATGGCGTAAACACCAACTACCCGGGTTATGTGACTTGGTATTTGGACGGTGTTGAAGTCCCTGGTCAAAACCTGGCACAACTCTCTCTGAACCTCTTCACGGAGGGCGCACATACGATTTCAGCAAAAGCTGCTGATGATGTGTGTGGTACGTCTGTCGTGAAGACCGCGAGCAAGCATCCGCATGTCTATGCTGTTCCGGAGGTTACGATTACTGGCAACAACGTGATTTGCAATGGTAGTTCTACCACGCTTACCGCGAACTTCGTTCCTGCCAACAAAACCGCTGCCGATGTGTATCCGACTTACAATGTCGCTTGGACTGGCCCGAAGACTGGTGCTGGCTTTGATTTGACCACAAATCTCGCTGGTGTTTATACAGCCACGGTTACCGAACGCATTTCCAATTGTGTTGCCACGGCTGACTTCACGGTCTACACCACTGGTGCTGATCTCCAGGTCACGGCTGACAGAATGGAAATCTGCAAGGGCGAGACGGTTGTCCTGAACGCCAACCTCGATGGTTTCGGCAATGAGAATGTTACTTATGCTTGGACTGGCAGCGGCCTCAATGCTACGGCAGGTTCCACCGTTTCTGCAGTCCCCACCTCTTCCGGTGCCAAAACTTATGAGGTTACCGCCACAGCTGGTGGTTGCACAATGAACGGTTCGATTGAGATTACTGTTAACAGCATTCCGAGCAAGCCTTCCTTGCAGCTCAGCGCTCACAACATCTGTGCTGGCGAGCAGGTTACGTTGACTGCTGACCATGCTGGTGACGGTCAAAACTTTACCTACACTTGGTATCAGAATGGTATCGTGATCGAGGGTGAGAATACCCGCACGATTACTTTGACGCTCAATGAAGCTGGTGAGTATATGTACAGAGTGAGCAGAACGAATGCTGCTGGCTGTACTTCTCAGCTCACCACCCCGACGAATGACTATAAGGTTACCGTCCATGCTGCTCCTATCGTGACGCTCAGCGGCAACCATTATTACACTACCGGTGCTACCACCGCTACCATCACCTCCTCTGTTACTCCTGCAGGTAACTACACCTACGCTTGGAGCAACGGCGAGACCACTCCTGACATTACGGTCAACAGCTATGGTGTGTACACCTTGACGGTGACCAGCCAAAACGGTTGTGTTGGTATTTCTGAACCCTTCACTGTTTCTTCTGTGGAAGACCTCCAGGCCCATATCACCGGTGCCGAGGCTGCTTGTCAACATGACGTTGTCACCCTCACCGCTGTTGTTGACAACGATCTTGAGGGTCACACCTACAGATGGTTGGTCAACAACCAGTACATCACGGATGCTCACGGCATTTCCGGTTCTGAAACCGCTAACCTGACCTTCCCGGTTGATTCCCTCTACAAATACTATGGAGAGCAGCTCGCTAACGAGTTCACCGTTGAGATTAATCGCGAAGGTTGTATTACCCCGAGCCTCTCTCCGGTTCACCCGTTCATGATTACTCCTGTTCCTTATGTTGTTGTTTCTGCTCCTGAGAAAGTTTGCGAGGGCACCGATGCTATCCTCGAGGCTGTTGTCTATCAAATCGGCGACAACGCCCAGTATCAATATCAATGGTATCAGGACGATGAGGAGACCACTTACGGCGATCCTATCGACTATGTGAACACTATCACGATTCCTGCTGCTGATGTTGCTGATCATCAGTATGCTGTGAAGGTCATCTATCAAGATGTTACTTGTTCTTCTAACATCTCTGAGTTCAAGGGTGTTGAGATTTACGATGCTCCTGCTCCTATCACGCTTCACATGGATCCTTCCACGATTTGCACCGCCAACCAGGCTTCTGTCTGGATTGAGGACGCGAATGCGAATGCAGAAGGCTTCGGTGCTGCCACTTACTCTTGGTATGTTAACGGTTTTGCAATGCCTCTTGCTCAAGGTGATACGCTTGTGGTTGACTTCGATCATAATGGCGCGTACACCTTCTGGGCTACTGCTCAGTATGCTGAGTATCCTTGCGGTTTGAATTATACCGATACTTTGACGCAGAACGTTGTGATGCACCCGACCGTGCAAATCACTGGCGATCCGATCATCTGTCATGACAGTCCTGTCATTCTTTATGCCAATTTGAATGACACTGTTGGTTCTATGGATTACACCTACGAGTGGAGACTTTACAACTACACTCTCGGTGCTGATCAGGTTTCTATACCGTTCCCCTTCAACATTTTAGTGGGTGATGTTATTACTCTGCCTGACTTCCCTGCCTATATGCAAGGTACTCCTATCTTAGTGGCTTCTAGTGATGATGCTTTCATCTCTACCCCGCTTCCTGCACAGGATTATCCGTATATCTTTACTCTTGTCGTGACCACCCCTGAAGGCTGCCGCGTGGAGAGCGAACCTTACTATGTCTATGTGGGTGAAGATCCCGTTGTTGTTTCCACGGTTGACTACACTGAAGTTTGCGCTGAGGGTGAGATTACCGCTACAGCTCACCTTGGCAACTGGAATATGGATAACCTGGTTGCTCAATGGCAGTACAGTCTTGATGGTGTGACTTGGCACAACATTGATTACGGTACCTCCGGTATTCTGCACCATGTCCCGGGTTCTCTCCTTGACGGTGTCTCCGGTGATGTTATGTACAGAATCCGTGTTGAGCAAACGACCACCGGTTGTTATGCTTACAGCGATCCTGTGACGGTGTCTGTCATCGTTCCCGATCAAATTTCCAGTGTTGTTGCTATCAATCACGACGTTAACTTCATTACCGATAATGTTTGCGAAGGCGCCCAGTTGGATGTTGCCGCTTACATGATTGGTCCTGATGGTAATGAATATATCAACTATGATCTTAACTATATGTGGAAGCTGAATGGCATGGAGCTCCAGACCATCCATGGTCCTGAGTTCAGCGCACAGGCCTACATCTATGATGGTGATCCTGTTGATTACACTTACGAAGCCTATATCGTTTATGACATTCCTGGTTGTCAACCTGTTCCCGTTGCTTCTAACACGGTTCATGTGAAACGCAACCCGATCGTTACGATTGACGGTAACCCGAATGTTTGTTACTATGGTCCTGGCGTTGAGAACATCGTTCTTACTGCTTGGGTTAATGGTGTTGTTGACCTCGATGCTACTTATACTTGGTATGAGAGCGGTCAATACAGACCCAATCCTTCTGGTTTCGACAACAACTATCGCGAGTCTTGGGTGCCCACCTATGAGAACCCCTACATCTTCACCGTCTTGGTGACCAATGGCGATGGTTGTACTACCCTTTCCGATCCTTTCTATGTGAATGTTTATGAGAGACCGTACACCAACATCACGGCTGACGCTACAGAGATTTGCGAAGGCGGTAATGTTACGCTGCGCGCCAACCTCAATAACTACAATGATCCTATGTTGACCTACCAATGGTATAAGGATGAAGTGAACAATACGCATATCCTCCCCGGTGCTACCCACGAGATTGAGACCTTTGAGCCTGTTCTCGGTGCTACCAACTACATTGTTAAGGTTACGCATCTTATGGACTTCAACACTCAGTATTGCGTTGCTTACGACACCATCCGTGTTGATGTGAACCCGATTCCGGTTGTTGAGGCTATGTTCATCACTCCTGATCAGACCACCGTTTGCGAAGGTACTACCGTTACCATTATGGCAGGTGTTACCGAAGGCGGTGTTGAAGGCGGTGAAATTTACACTTGGTACCGCAATGGTGAGGTCATTGAGGGCTTTCATGAGAGCGTCCTTACTGACAATCCTGTCGCTGTTGATGGCGAACCCACCATTTACCACTACGCTGTTTCTGTGAAACAAGGTGCTTCCGGTTGTGAGTCTTTGATTTATGATCAGCTTGATGACATCACGGTCAACCCGAATCCGGTTGTGGAACTTGTCACCGATCCTATCGTTTGTGACACCACTGGCAACAACATCACGCTGCTCGCCAATGTCCAACCCGAGATTCTTACTCCTGTTTCCTATAAGTGGTTGGAGAACAACGAAATTATGTCCATCACGGAGAATAACACGATTTCCTTCCATAAGGATTACAGAGATTATCCGTACAGCTTCAGTGTCCAGCTTGTCAACGAATATGGTTGTGTCTCCGAAGCCAGCGCTCTTGTCTATGTCAACGCTGAGCCGGTTGTGGCTATTACTGCTACTGATACTAACATTTGTAACGGTGGTGAGATTACCCTCACGGCTAACCTCGCTGACTGGAATGCTGGTGAGCTGACCTATCGTTGGTACGATGGCAACACTGCTATTGCTAATGCCACGGAGTTGAGCTACACGGTTGTTCCTACTCCTGGTGTCCATAAGTACACGATTCAAATCGATCAGTTGACTTCTCTCTGTCACGCTACTTCCGATACTATTACTGTTGTTGTGAATAACGATCCTACAGTTGTTCTGAACTACGCTGCTGCTCAATACACTGTTTGTGACGGTTATCAGGTTGATCTGACGACCACGGTCACTGGCGGTGTCACCGGCGGTGAGGTCTTCACTTGGTATCGTAACGGTCAAGTTATTGAGGGTGCTACCGCTTCTACTTACAGCGAAGTTGTCAGCGCTCTGAATGGTGAGCCTACTACTTATAACTATGCAGTGTCTGTCGCTCAGGCTGCTCCTGGTTGTGAGTCCAATGTCTATGATGCTCTCCAGACCATCACGGTCAACCCGAATCCGGTTGTGGTTCTGACGACCGATCCTATTGTTTGTAGCGAGACTGATTCCAACATCACTTTGGTTGCGAACATGGATCCCACCACTGTTGGTTCTGATGTCACCTTCCACTGGATGGAGGACAACCACACCTTGATGATCAACGGCGAGGCTGTTGCCAACACAACTGCCAATACCATTACCTTCCATAAGGACTATAGAGATTATCCGTACAGCTTTGCTGTCCAGGTTGTGAATGACTACGCTTGTTCCGCTACCAGCGAGGCTCAGGTTTATGTCAATGCCAACCCGATCGTGAACACCACTGTTACCGAGACCAACATCTGTGTTGGCGGTGACATCACCATGGCTCTCAATCTCAACGATTGGAATGCTGATCAACTCACCTTCCAATGGTATCGCGATGGCGAGATTATCTCGGGTGCTACTTCTCTGACTTACACTGAAGTTCCTGCTGTTGGTGAACATGAATACTATGTCAAGGTCTACCAACTCACCTCTGGTTGTCAAGCTCAGTCCATCCCGTTCACCGTCACGGTGAATCCGGATCCGATTGTCACCAATGTTACGGTTTCCGACGTCAATGTCTGTAATGGTGCTCAGATCACTGTTGCCGCCACGATTGACGCTCACGGTCTGCCGACCGATGGTGCTGTCTACACTTGGTATCGCAATGGTATCATGATGCCGAACGCTACTACCGCTACCATCGTTGACAATCCTTCCACGATTGACAATAATATCCAGCACTACACTTACGCAGCTGTTGTGACTCTCCCGCAGACCGGTTGTTCCTCTCTGTTCGAGACCTCCGCTACGGCTTCCGTCAATGTGTATCCGAATCCTGTTGTTGTGATCACTGGCGATCAACACGTCTGTGAGACTGACTCTGTGTTCTTGATTGCGAATGTCGATACCACCGCTTTCGCCGTCGGTAACCTCCACTACACTTGGTATGAGTCTGGTCAAATCAGAAACAACGACGCTTACGGTCTTGGCGACAGCAAGTTCTATGCTGAATACCTCTATCCGCGCGACGAACCCTACATCTTCACGGTCAATGTTGAGCGTGACGATATCGCTGCTGCTTGCGCTTCTATGTCCAATGAGTTCTATGTGTACGTCTATCCGCAGCCTGTCGTGAACGTCACCGCTACCGAGACTTTAGTCTGCACCGATGGCGAGGTTACTTTGACTGCTAACTTAGACAACTACAATATGGACAACCTCACTTATCAATGGTATGAGATCAGAGAACACGATGTGACGACCGCTGTTGGTTATAATGAGGATCACTCCTTCATTTATGAGACGAATACGGTTCAATATCGTTATTTCATCCCCGGTGCTACTATGCCGACTTACACTGTGAACCCGAATGTCACGACTACTTACGGTGTTGTTGTTTATCAAACCAACTCCACTTGTTTCGACAATGATGAGATTACCATCACGGTGAACCCGATTCCTGAGGTTACGGCTGTTATTGTCAGCAATGACACTGTTTGCGAAGGTACTCAGGTTACGATTTCTGCCACTATCGATACGCACGGTACTCCTGCCGATGGCGCTGTCTATACTTGGTACAGAAACGGTGAGGAAATTGTCGGTGTCACTGGCGCTTCCTTCAGCGAGAACGTCTTCACCACTGACGACCACATCACGGTTAACAGCTACACGGCTGTTGTGACTCTCCCGGTTTCCGGTTGTGTCTCCCTGATGTCTGCTCCGACTACGGTGACGGTCATGCCTGCTCCTACCACTGTTTCTATCAGCGGTGACAATGTGATTTGCGAGAACGACAGCACAATCTTGACTGTTTACAGCAACGTTCCTGGCAACATCACTTGGAGCACTGGTTCCCATGCGAATGCTATTACGGTTCCTGCCGGTACTTACACGGTTACGGTTGAGACTCTTGGTTGTCAGATGACCTCCGAACCCTTCACGGTTGAGGCCTTCGGTACCGACCTGCTTGTGAGCGCTTCCGCTACCAGCATCTGCCGCGGCGAACACACCACGCTGTATGTCAATCAAGATGGTTGGCAGGGCAATGTGACTTATCAATGGGATGCTCAGGCTGGCAACAGCACGGCTACCACTGTTGATGTCCAACCCGACAGCACGACCACTTATCATGTGACTGCCACGGTTTCCTCAACGAGCGGTGCCGTTGGTTCCTGCACTGCTGAGGGTGAGGTTACCATCATCGTCCACCAGCTGCCCGCCGCCTTCCAGGTTACGGCTAATGTCGATACCATCTGCGAGGGTCAGCAAATTACTTTCACTGCTCCTGTTGATCCTCAAGTTACCGGTTATATCTGGTACCAGAACGGTGTTGAGATTCCTGGTGAGAACCAGAATGTCCTTACCGTCAACTTCAATGAGGCTGGTAATTACACCTTCGCCGCTAAGGCTATCAGCGTTGAGGGTTGTATCTCCGCCGAGGCTTCTGCTCCTGTGACTGTCACGGTGAATCCTGCCCCGAGCACGGTTACCATCTCTGGTCACAACATCCTCTGTCTGAACGATTCCACCACATTGCACGCTTACTCCGATGTTCCTGGTACCTTCACTTGGAGCAACGGTACTGTTGGCGAGTCCACCGTTGTCACGGCTGGTGTTTACAATGTGACCATCGAAACTGCTGAGGGTTGTACGATGACCTCCGACAACTTCACAGTTGAATCCTTCGGTACTGATCTTATCGTGAGTGCTTCTGCTACAGCTATCTGCGAAGGCGAGCACACCACGCTCTATGTTGATCAGGATGGTTGGCAAGGCAATGTGGAATACACATGGTCAACTGGCAGCCACGCCGCTACGATTGATGTCACTCCTGAGGTGACCACCACTTATCATGTCACTGCCACTGTCTCTAATGAGAATGGTTCTTGCGAGGCTGAGGGTGAGATTACGATTGTTGTCACCCCGCGTCCTGCTACGGTTGTTGTGACCGCTACTACGGATACCATTTGCGAGGGTCAGCAAATCACCTTCAATGCTTCCGGTAATGCTTACAGCTACATTTGGTACCAGAACGGTGTTGAGATCCCGGGTGAGAACCAGGCTGTCCTGACCGTCAACTTCAATGAGGCTGGTAACTATACTTTCGCTGCCAAGGCCGTTAACGACCAGAACTGCGAAAGCGCCGAGGCTTCTGAGCCTGTTACGGTGACTGTGAATCCTGCTCCGAGCACGGTTACCATCACTGGTCACAACATGCTCTGTCTCGCTGACTCCACTGTTTTGACTGCTCACAGTGATGTCCCCGGTACCTTCACTTGGAACGATGGTACTGTTGGCGCCACTAAGACTGTCACCGCTGGTGTTTACAATGTCACCCTTACCACTGCTGAGGGTTGCTCTATGACTTCTGAGAACTTCACGGTCATCTCCGCTGGTACTGATCTGCTCGTGAGCGCTTCTGCCACCGCTATCTGCGAGGGTGAGCACACCACGCTGTATGTCGACCAGGATGGCTGGCAGGGCAATGTGACCTATGCTTGGTCCAATGGCAGCACTGCTACCACTGTTGATGTCCAACCTGAGGTTACCACCACTTACACTGTTACCGCTACGGTTAACAACGAGAACGGTTCTTGCACCTTCAACGGTGAGGTTACGATTATCGTGACCCCGCGTCCTGCTACGGTTGTTGTGACCGCCACTACGGATACCATTTGCGAGGGTCAGCAAATCACCTTCAACGCTTCCGGTAATGCTTACAGCTACATTTGGTACCAGAACGGTGTCGAGATTCCGGGTGAGAACCAGGCTGTCCTGACCGTCAACTTCAATGAAGCTGGTAACTATACCTTCGCAGCCAAGGCCGTCAATGACCAGAACTGCGAGAGTGCTGAGGCTTCTGCTCCTGTCACGGTGACTGTGAATCCTGCTCCGAGCACGGTTACAATCACGGGTAACAACATCCTCTGTCTGAACGATAGCACTGTCTTGACTGCTCACAGTGATGTTGCTGGCACGTTCACTTGGAACGATGGTACTGTTGGTGCCACCAAGACTGTTACTGCTGGTGTCTATAATGTCACGTTAACTACTGCTGAGGGTTGTTCGATGACCTCTGCCAACTTCACGGTCGAGTCCTTCGGTACTGATCTCCTCGTCGATGCTTCTGCCACCAACATTTGTGCTGGTGAACATACTACCTTGTATGTCGATCAACAGGGCTGGCAAGGCAATGTGAGCTATGTTTGGTCCACTGGTAGTGTTGCCACTACGGTTGATGTCCAACCTGCCGTGACGACCACTTACACGGTGACGGCTACTGTCAGCAACGAAAACGGTTCTTGCACCGCTGTTGGTGAAGTGACCATTAATGTCAACCCGCTGCCCGTTATCACTGGTGTTACTGCTTCTGATACGGTTGTTTGCGAGGGTACTCAGGTTACCTTCACTGCTACTGGCGATAATAACACCGTTTCCTACATTTGGTACAACAATGGTGTTGAAATCGAGGGTCAGAACTTGAATACTCTTACCGTCAACTTCAACGAGGCTGGTGTTTACAACTATGAGGTGAAGGCTGTCAGCGATCAGAATTGCTACTCCACCGTCACGGTTGCTGCTCCTGCTGTGAAGGTCAATGCTGCTCCTGCTTCTGTCGCAATTTCTGGCCAGCTGGCTATTTGTGACGGTGGCGCGACCACTCTCTATGCCAATGTTATTCCTGCCCCGACTGCAAATGACAACGTCACTTACGCTTGGTTCAAGGATAATGTCGCTATCAACGTCAATACTGAAAGTGTTGTTGTGAATGCTGCTGGCTCTTACAAGGTTGTTGCCGCCTTCAATGGTTGCGCTACCGAGTCTGACGCCGTTATTGTGACTGTCGATGAGACTCCTCAAGTCCAGCTCACTGCTACTGAGACCGAGATTTGCGCTGGTGGTACCACGGTCATTACGGCTGAGGCTACTGGCCATAACAACGCTGAGTTCAACTACAATTGGAACAATGGTTTCTCCGGTTCTTCCTACACCTTCAATTCTACTGCTGCCGGTACCTACACCTTCATGGTGACGGTTTCTCAGGCCACTTCTGGTTGTACTGCTGCTGACACGATCACGATCAATGTGAACGAAGTCCCGGCTACTCCGGTTGTGACGGTTGACAATGCTGTTGTATGCGATGGCGGTCAGGTTACCCTGACGGTTACCAACCCGAACAGCAACGCCACCTACACTTGGATGAAGAACGGTGTTGTGGTTCTCGGTGCCAATGGTCCTGTTATCTATGATTCTCCTGTCACTGTTGATGGTGATCAGACTGGCTATGTTTACACGGTCTTCGCTGAGCTGCCGATCTCTGGCTGCACTTCTATGACCTCTGCTAACACGGTTGTGACCGTTATCCCGACTCCGGCGGTTGCTGTCTCTGTTGAGGGTAACACCACTGTCTGCGCTGGTGGTACTACCACGCTGCACGCGAATGTCACTCCTGCTAATGCCAACTACAACTATCAATGGTATAAGGACAATGTCCTGATTGAGAATGCTACTGAGGCTGACTACGTCGCTGCTGAGGTCGCTCGTGAGACTGCTTACAACTACACTGTGGTTGTCACCGCTAACCCGGGTTGCAATGTCACTTCCGCTCCTACGGCTATCACGTTTGTCGTCGACCCGATTGTTGAGGCTACTATCAGCAACAACATCTCCTGCGTCGGCGGTACCGCCACTCTCACTGCTGCTGTCGTGAACGGTGGTGTCCAGACGGATTTGAGCCTCTACACCTTTGATTGGTATTCCAACAATAATGAGTATGTTGGTTCTGGTGCTACCTATACCACTTCTGCCAATGACGGTGCTGGCAACTACACCTACTGGGTGACTGTTACCAACAACTATGGCTGTCAAGGCACTTCTCAAGTTGTCAACTACAGTGTTGTTGCTGATCCTGTCGTGACCATCGCTGTCGCTACTGGCTATCCGACCACTGTCTGTAACAACGGTGCTACGATGCTTAAGGCTAACGTCGCTGGTGGTTATGGTGAGCAATCCTATCAGTGGTTCAAGAATGGTAACCTCCTCGTTGGTGAGACCAACCAGACCTTGGCTCTCGACAACCTCCTCGTTGGTGTGAACGACGTTTACACTGTTGAGGTTATGCAAACGGGTGTTGGCTGTGGCAATGTTGCTTCCGCCGCTATCAACACGCTCGTTACGGTTGCTCCGACCTACACGGTTGACATCACCGGCTTCGGTAATGTCTGCGAGGGTGGTACTCTTACCTTGAATGCTACTGTTAACGGTGTGATCGCCGGTGACGTTCTGACCTATCAATGGTACAGAGTCTCCAACGGTTCTTCTACCGCTATCTATGGCGCCAACGCCGCTCAATACCAGACTTCTGATTTGCTCCTCGGTGATTCTTACGAGTACTATGTTGTTGTGACCAGCAACATCTCTGGATGCTCCGTCGTTTCCACCTCTGTTCCCGCCAGCGTGGTGGCTGCTCCGACAGTCGCTATCCAAGGTGCTAACACGGTTTGTGAGGGTGGTAGCCTGACCTTGAATGCCTTCGTCAACGGTGGCGTTGATGGTGGTGCTTATACCTACACTTGGAACTGGACTGGCGCTGCCAACGGTACTGCCACTACGGCTGTCCCGACCTTCGTCCCGACCCTTTCCGCCAACGACGTTGCTTCCCCGTACTACTTCACTGTTACGATCACCCGCAACGACAACACTGGTTGTACTGCTACTTCCGAGGCTCACGAGGTTAATGTCCTCGCCATCCCGACCGTCAGCGTGACTGCCGATAACAGCTACGTCTGTCAGAATGGTGTGGTGACCTTCACCGCTCATGTCTCCCCGGTTGGTGCTTACAACTATGTGTGGACGATCAACGGTCAGCAACAAGCTGTGAATGCCGCTACGATCAGCACTTCTATGCCGACCACCGGTACGATCAACGCTTCTGTTGTGGTTTCCGCCGCTAATGCAAGCTCCTCTTGCTCCGCTACGGCTACTATCGCCACCCCGGTTCAAGTTGTGGCTGTCCCGACGGTTACTCTCGCTGCTAACAACACAACAATGTGTGTCGGCGGTGTGACGACCTTGACCGCTACTGTCAATGCTAACTCCAATATTCCTGGCAACTTCAACTACGAGTGGATTGTTGACGGTACCCCGGTTGCCGGTGTGACGAACACCCTCAACCAGACCCTCACCACCGCTGGTATCCACAACTATAAGGTGAGAGTCTCTCAAGACAACAACCTCGGTTGTGCTTCTGATTGGAGCAACCAAGCTACTGTCCAAGTTGCTGAGCAACCTGTCGTCACTCTGAGCTCTGAGGATGGCCTCGCCATCTGTGAGGGCGGTTCCATCAATCTGACTGCTGTTGTGACCAACTACAACACCACGGTCAACGGTGTGACCAACAGCGCTATCTATGGCAACATGGTCTTCGACTGGACTTCCAATGGTATCAACATCCACCACAATACTTCTAACACTGCGATGAACCAGGTGACTGAGACCCTCAACACCGTTGGTAACTACACTTACCAAGTCACTGTTGATCCGGCTGGTTACAACTGTCAACCGCAGGTCTCCAACGAGTACACTGTCAGCGTTGTTGGTCAACCTTCTTGGACCGATGTCCATGTCTATAGCAACAACGGCACTGACGCTTGTCTCGGTGAGATGGTTTACCTGATGGCTGGTATCCAGGGCGGTGCTATCGACGTTGTCGGCAGCACGAGCGGACACATCCAGTGGGTTGTCACTGACTCCCTCGGCAACACTGTTGCAGTGGACGGCGGTCTCGGTGGTACTTCCTATGACATTCCGGATGCTCCTGGTACTTACATCTACACTCCGACCTTCCTCGACAACATCGGTAACGGTTGTCAGCTGAACAACAACGTTGCTCAAGTTGCCGTGACTGTCCATGAGCTCCCGACTGCTGAATTCGTCAGCGGTGATGGTACGACTCTCTGTGCCAACGATCCCAGCTCTTCTGCTGAACTGGTCATCGCCTTCACGGGTGTTGCTCCGTTCACCTACGAAGTTGTTGATAACGAAGGCAACGTGATTGCTCATGCAACCACTATGACGAATACCGCTACCATCTATGTTGCTCCTGAACATCAAACTACCTACAGAATTAACTTGATTAGTGATAACTTCTGCGAGAATCCTGCTGTTGGCGATGCTATCGCAGTCACCGTCTATGTCAATGACATTGAGTTCACCGAAACCACGTTCGCTGCTGATTGCGATGCTAACGAGGTCACGATCTACTTCAATGCCATCTCCGGTCCGATGGATAACGCTACCATCACCTATAGCAACGGTGCTACTTACACTGCCACTGAGTTGGATCAGAACTCCGCTACCTTCGCTACTCCGTCTGAGCCTGGTATCTACGATGCTACAGTCACGATCGATGGTTGTACCTATGACATTACTGTCAAGGTCCCGATGTCTGTCGCGTACAACTACACCGGTACTCTCCCGCTCATGGATCAGCGTTGGAACGATGTCGTGGTTGTCAACTGTAATCCTGAGACCAATGGTGGTCACGAGTTCGTCGGCTTCCAGTGGTATCACAATGGTGTCCTCATCCCGGGTGCCACCTTCAGCAACTACCAAGACAAGGGCGGTCTGAATGGATTCTACTCTGTTGAACTTGTTGAGCGTTTGGCTGACGGTACAATGGTTACCTACATGGCTTGTGAAATGCCGTTCGACGGTATCTCCTTCGTGAAGGTTTACCCGGTCCCGGCTCACGTCCAGCAAGAGGTCACTATCGAACTTGATTTGACATCTGAGGAACTCGAAGGCGCTGTGCTCGACATCTTCAGCGTGACTGGCGCTCATATCAGCCATGTGACTGATCTGCAGCCGATCACTAAGATCGAAGGCTTCAAGGCTCAGGGTACTTACTTCGGACGTATCTTGACAGGTACTAATGACATCAAGACTGTTAAATTCATTATCGTAAAATAGTATGTTGAAATCCGAGCTTAGCGGCTTCGGCCGCTAAGCCCTCGGTTTCACAATTACCATCGAATAAAAAAAGTATATATATTATGAAAAAGAATTTATTGTTAGTCAGTCTTATTTTCGCCATGTGTACCGCTTTTGGTCAAGAGGTACAAACAGAAAATAATCCCGCCGATACGGGAAACTATGAGACTTCCTTCTTCTGCCCTCATCACATTAACGTGCATGCGGGTGAGGCGTGGACCAACAATATTTACAGACGTGCTGGAATCAACCAATACTATTCCCATAGCACTATGTTAGATATTGATTACGCTTACTTCTTCAACGAACATTGGGGTTTGAGCATTGGTGCCGGAATTAACCGTATTGGTGCGAAAGCTTCCATCTCCAAAACCGGCGTTATTGCCGATTATGATGAAATCCACGATTTAACTTTTGACGATGTCGAGAACTACAATCCCAACTACGATCTTTATTACGACGCACACGGTTTGCGTGAGAAAGAGGTTGTGTGGGCTGTTGAGATCCCTTTGAAAGCGCATTTCGATTGGCGTTTCGATGGTCGTAACGGTATCTATGCTACTCTCGGTGTTCAGGCCTACATTCCTTTGAAGGCTTATAACAAGTACAGTGGCGAAGGTACTATCACTACCACTGGTTATGAGGAACTTTTCAATCAATGGTATATGCGTCACTATGAAGATGGCAACATCAAGATGGATAACCACTTTGCTGAAGGTTCTTATTCCGGTAAGGGTAAAAACGCTAAGATGCGCTGCTCTGCCGATCTCGTTACCGATTTCGGTGGTGTTTTCGCCCTTAGCAAGAAAGTTGATTTCTACCTCGGTATGTACTGCAAGTATGGCTTCCTTGATATCCTTCCGAAGGAAAAACATACACTTCTTGGTGCTGATGACCAGGGTGATATGCGTTTCCAGGGTACTCTTGGTTCCAATATGCTTGACGAGCTCTACGCTAACAACCAGATCAAGAAAAATCAAACCAAGTGGAATCTTCTGCAAGTTGGTGTGAAAGCCGGTTTCCACTTCAAGACCTGTATGACTCCTCAAGAAAAGTCTAAGAAGCAGATCGAGAAGGAAATTCTGGAAGAGCTCAAGAAGAAATCCAATGAGCCTATCATCATCAAACAGGATCCTCAGTACATCTACATTGTGCCTGTTTGTGACCAGCTCGAGGATGACGATGATTATCTTACCCCTGAAGATAAGAAAGATATCGCTGAAATCAGTGATGCTTTGTCTAAGACGAAGATTCTCTTCGACCTTGACAAGGATATCCCGAAGATCAGCGACTATAATGACAACATTGACAGAACTGTTGCTATTCTCAAGAAGAACAACAGCTTGAAGTTGATTGTTGAAGGTTACACTTGCGATTTGGGTACAGAGCAGCACAACCGCGACCTTGCACAAAGAAGAGCTGCTGCTGTCCGTCAGCTGTTCATCCAGAAAGGTGTGAACCCCGACCAAATCGAGACTGCTTCTTACACGGTTAATGATCCGCAAAACCGTCAGAACATTTCTGATCCTCGCCGTGAAGAGCATCGCGCCGCTATCTTTAGAATCGTCAAAAGATAATTATTACTATTCTCGTTAGAAAAGGGACTGTCCGAATGGATAGTCCCTTTTTTTGGTTTAAGGTTTAAGGTTTAAGGCACTGCTGTCCCGTTAAAAACAAGGATTACATAAAAAACTAATTGACTTACAATATTTTATAGCAAAAATCAGAGTCAACGGATTTGAATTGTTTAATATTCTGAATCGCAAGAGATTGTCTAAAAAATGCTCT
>Ga0247608_10003331_pt1 | contig 18901 bp, 7 predicted proteins | sample 176DNAGHGlowgp2_FD_193490 | JGI IMG/M metagenome (GOLD analysis project Ga0247608, IMG submission 193490) | Sheep rumen microbial communities from Palmerston North, Manawatu-Wanganui, New Zealand - 1766 DNA GHGlow gp2 | ecosystem: Host-associated > Mammals > Digestive system > Stomach > Rumen ...
ATTTACAAGCAGTAGAATCTAATGTAGAATATGTTACTCCTGATATGTTTATAGAAGTAATCATATCGGGAGATGATGTTCCCGATTTTTCCGATACTGAAACAAATAATACACCATATTATTACATGGTAGGTTCATTTGCAAATAAAGAAGTATCTGGAACTACTACAAGATGTTTAGTATTGAGTTCGGTTGATAGATTCGATGAGTTGAAGACTGTAAATGATTTAAGAACTTATTATGATTTTGATAAAATTTATGCAATTTCGGCTACTAAGAAAGAAGAAATCAACTCATATAGAGATTCTCTGTCAGATAATGCTATCACTGAATCTGGTAGAATTGATTTACTAAACAATTCAATTACATATATTCCTGAAACAGAATTTTCAGAAATTGTTAATTTAACAGATGATTCAACAGTTCCTTCATTAACTATTTTAGTTAAAACTATAATAGATGATGAATCTGGTGGTGGAGAAACTGAACAACCGGATACACCTGTTGTAGATCCTGATGAAGAAACATATGACCAATATTTAAGAGCTGGAAATATTTATATCTTAAATGATATTATATTTATAATTCCTAACAGTTCAGATAGTATTAAGAAAATTGTTTTCATTAATGGATATTACTATTTATTAACAGCAAGTTGCTTAATATATAAACTTGATGAAAATTTTAAATTGGTTTCTACTATCGATTTAACAAAAATTTCATCAGATATATCTAAAACAAATATTTTTAATGCTGGTAATATGTTAATAATTCAGTCTGATAAAACATATGTTACAGATGCAGAATCTATTAAGAATAACTACGGTATTCTTGATACCGACGTTACTATCGATTCTGTAAAAGTAAATACAAAAACAATTGTTAAAATACTTAATAAATAAAAAAAGGTGGGAGAATTATCTCCCACCTCTATATTCTATTTTAATAAATAGTATTAATCATACGGATCAAATGGTTCGATACCACTTTCATCATCAACACTAGTAGTTATTCCAAATTTACAAGGTTTAACATTTGAATCTATAAAGTCTTCGGTTTCTGCAGGATAGATTTTTATTTCTATTCTTACATTATCTGTATTAACTAAATAATCTTCAACATCACCAAGTATATCGAATACTTCGTGTTTAAATCCATCAGCAATAATAGTTTGTCCTTGTTTAAGGAATCTATTATTGATAAGATTCTTAGCATTAAACTTCTGATAAATATTTTTATACAGTTGTTTAATAGAATTAGATTGATGGAATTCGCGAGGTTTAGTGATTAAAGGTTTAACTATACCATCAGATTCATTATAGAATTCATTAGGTTCAAAATACTGGAATATATGTTTTACATTTCTAGTAATTCCATCAACTATACCAATTTCCTTGAAAACAAATTTATCCAAATTAGAATTATCTGTTTTTTCAACAAGGTTATTGTATGAGTCTTGATTATCGAAAATGGCTCTGAGTTCATAAAGAACATCATTTGATTCTGATTCTGGAGAACTTATTGTACCATCGAATCGTTTATCACCAAACATAAAGATATTAGAATCACTAGAAGGTTTCATGTAAACAATTCCATTATATTCTGTAAGTTCCACATCAGCTATAGTTTTTTCTCTAAATTCAGATGTACTTGTAGCGGCTTCACCATATGCGAAATAAGGAATATATTTATTATTTTCAAAATCATATTCATAAATATGAATACTATGAGTATCATCTCCATTGAAAATTATAAATAATTTATCATTTATTTCTTTACAATAGAAAGCATCTCTAACACCAGTTGTTGTAATTCCTTGTCCAATTAATTTTTTGTATTCGAAATATGTGATGCTATTTACTTCATCATTACTACCAACACCGTTTATTTTATAGATTAATCTTTGATTACTATCTATAGGAGAGATGCTGCTGGATATTACAAAATTGCCAAAATTTGTACTGACAATTTTTTCCAATCCATTAAATTTTGTAAATAATGGATTATCGCTCTTTCTAGCATAAACTACTGTAGTTGTTTCGTCAGTATCTGTTAAATCATTAAGAGATGAATCAGAAATATTTGGTTCGAAACGGAAATCAATTCCATGATCATGTCTATAATCACCATTATCGTTTTCTGTGAATTTACGATAAGCCCATGCTCCAGAATATCTACCAATTGTAATTTCGGTATTCAGATAATCAGACTTCAACATACCAGCATTATTTTCAGTAGTTACATATTCTGTTCCGGAAATCCAAATAGTATTAGAAGTTTCATCTTCCCAGATTTGACTATGATTACAAGGATATTCATTAGTATATGATGTTCCGTCTAACAATGTAAATGTTGTTTTATATTTACATTCTTCCCATAATAATACACCGTACACTGATAAATAACATCTAAAAATTGTATTTTTATAAGTATTATCATTTGCACAGTAAAGGATAAATACACCTCTTGATGTATCTTGTATATCAACGATTCTTGATATATTCATTTTTGAAACTGTTGTTAATATTGTATCTGGAAATAATGAAATAAATTTATTTTGTTTAGGATCGTAATAGTTAAAGTTTATACCAGGTTTTGAGAACTCTGATTCAGTAAAACTGGCAGCGCTTCTTCTTTTTTCAAATTCACTATCACGTTTATTTCCAATAAATAAACCTGTATCAAAGTTTTCTGCAAAGTTAATATCATTCTTTGAAAAATCAAATTCATTATCAATAGCTTCAAACTTATCAGATTCTTCATTATATTTAAGAATATTTCTACTATCGAAATAGAATATACCATAATCAGTTTCGATCATTTTCCTAAATGTGTTATAAACTAATCCATTGTCAGTGTAAGCACATACTTGAGCAGAACCGCCTTGAACTTTGAACCATTTAGAAGATGATAAAACATCATCATTTTCATAAATACCATTTTCGTACACACCAAACATTTTTCCAGATTTAGTAACGAATAAATAATCAAAATTAACATAATCTGAAAGTAATGTAGTTTTATCAGAATCGTAAATAGAGAACCAATTTGAAGAAGGTCCGCCAGTTTCTTCATCTAATACGGATGTACCAAATACCATAGTATCTTTATAATGTACAGGTAAACATTTCTGTCTCATTAAAGATTTTGGATCTGTTATAAATAATGATGAATCAGAATATGATTTTATTTCACCATCACCTTTTGTATATTTGAAAATAACATCAAATGGATCCAAAACATTTCCTTCAGAAACGTAACATTTCTGGAAAATATTTGTAAGATAATATTTATAATCTATCAACAATGGTCTATCACTAAAATATCCCAACATATCATCTCTACGAGACTCTGATGAATCAATTAAATATGTATTGTTCAAACGATTATAATAATTCCAGTTATATGTAGATGGTAAATTAGTTGTGTCATCTTCTATACTTGAAATGCTTGGAATACCAGAATGTGTATTTCTAAATACAATATCTCCTAAATTAACAAGTTCATCTCCATTATCAGTTATTGGACCAATAAATGATGGTAAACCTGTAATAATATTTGTAGATCCATCTTCTTCTAAACTAACTATAGCTGAATAAGAACAGATCAATAAAATTTTATTTTCAGGAGTTAACATTGTATTAACAAATGTTGGGTTTCTATTAACATCGCCAAATTTAGCATATGCTAAGAAATTCATATCTTCTAATTGTACAACATTTCCAGAAATATGAATACAATCATAAACAGATTCATCAGAAGCATTATCTTTAGATGTATTCAACATGAAGAATACGTAAGCTTCTTCTTTTCCTGTAATGGAATTGGTACGTTTAACGAAAACATTATCAAACTGTTTAACACTATTTCTAGTAGTATTGTAAACTGGTACAGTTATACCTTTATTAACCGAAAGCAATAAATTTTTATCAGTATCATAAATAGTAAAACTCATCTGATCTGTATTTTCAGTAGAATTTTTGATATTGTGGATAGCAGCAATATATGTTTTTCCTTCAACTTCTACAGAATCTATACAAATTAAAGCTGAATTAAGTTGTAAGAATCTGTTAAGAGAAGCATCATAATTAAAATTAACTGCACCTGTATAATCTGAAGTAGCTATAGAAATCAGTAATTCGTTTTCAGTATCGATTAAATGTACACATCCAGGATCAATAATAGGATAATCTAATTTACAATAAATTGTTTGTAAATCGTCTGAAATTAAACCTACAAAATAATGATCGTAGCAAGGAATATTAATTACAGCAAATTTTCCTCTAGATGTTTCCCAAATACGTTTTATATCAAAACCTGCTTTAGGATATACTCTATCCCATATATCATGTCTTGTAAAATCGTTTTCGAGATATGTATCATAAATAATTGTTTTATAAATACCATCTACTTTAGCATGTAATAATACTTTATCATCATTTAAAATAAATACTGCACGCTCATCTATAACTTTAGAAAGATCAACTGTTGAAGTTTTGGTTGAAAGGGTATAATATTCTTCTGTACTAGGAGGAATTAAGTTACCTTCATTATTAGTTATTTCAACTTTTGTGAAATATCTATTTTCACAAGTGAATACATACTGATTTGCGCTAATTTGTCCATTAGTTATTAATTCATAATGGTGTTTCTGTTCGAAATATTCAATTTTTCCTGCAGAAGTTACTTCCCAGTTTGTAATATCTTCAGAAACCTCATCATATGTATCATAACTACCAACTGTAGTTCTTGTATAATAGTGTACACCAGGAATAGGATACTTAATAACATTAGTATCTACTCTTACATATGATGATCGATCATCTACAACGTATTTATATGGAATGATGCCATTTTCAAGTAATTCAGCAACAGTTACTATTCTTGTAAATTTTAAACTATTCCAAGAACATCTGTTATAATCAAGTTTAAACAGATTTATAGGGTCACCATTATTATCTTTAATAGTGTATGTACCAGTCGTATTATCCATTTCAACTTGTATACCATTTTTATAAACTTCGGCAGTTATATCGCTAGCTGTATATGAAGTATCTAATGTTTGTGTTTCTGCATTGTTGTCAGTTTTACTAACAACGTTACCATTTATACAAACTTTACCGTTTTTCAAAACTTCTATTCTATAGTTTTTACCAGAAGATATATTATTACTAATTCGTCCAATTATAGTTCCGTTAGGAATAATATTGGTAACATCTGTTTTTGGAGGATTTTCAGAATCAACAGGTGTAAGTTCTCTTCTAATAAATTCTTTAGAAACATCATCAATAATTATCGCAACATTTCCATTATTATCATATGGAACAAAACATCCTATTCCGTATGGAGTTTTAATGAGACAATCTGTAAGCGATAATCTATTATCATTATGGAACTGTGAATCTGTTGATGACCAATATGAAATTGGAGCAATAGAATTTTCTAATGGCAGAGTTTTTTCAAATGTTTCAAAAGATAAAGTTTCTTCATCAAATATGAAATTATTTGAACCTTGTGCAAAAATAGTATCATTAATTTTTACAAATTTGAAAACGAAATCTTGAGAAGATTTACATAATGTTTCGTAATCTGCATATTTGTGTCTAAACGGTTTCTGAATAATAGTATAATCATTAACGTTTGTTTTAGATACTACATAAATGTACGGAACATACAAATCTGTAACATTATTATCGTTAGCAACATGTGAAATGCGAATAATAAGTTTATCGCTATTTTCAAAATTATAAATATCTGCTAAAACATCTCCATTGTTTTCTGTAATATCAGTTATATTTCCGATAATTACTTCAGGCGCAATATTAGGATTATCCTTATTTATTTTAACAAGAACACCTCCGTTAGTTACACCATAAATTTCACCATTTAATTCGGTGAAATCATAGAAAACATAACCTGAACTTTGAGATACTTTTTCAACTTCATTCAAATCATCATCCAAACAGAATAAACCACCAGTAGATTTACTATAATACAATTCATTGTTTATAGCTCTAGCTGATATAACGTTTGATGAAATGGTTATTACATCAGTCATTACAGATGAACTATCACTTATAGCTGAAGATTCTTTAACCATAACAAGATTAGTTACATCATTAGATTTAACATAACCTACAAAGTAATTTACCTTATTATAAACTACATTAAACGGATCGATTCTTTTACCATATTTAGGATTCGAATTATCATCATCGAATGAGTTCATAAATGTTACTGGTAATCTGCCAGCAATAAGTTTTTCATATACCGATGAAGATGAACCACTATTCGAATCTGTTAATTCTGTTCTAGTCTGAGCCAAATTATAAATAGTATCTTTGTAAATATAAGAGAATTTATCAGATAATAACGAACCTTTGAATTTACCGTGTTCAAATTGAATCAATTCATCAACATTTTTATAATCAACTATATAAGAAGAAATTGCACATTGTGGATGTCTAAATACTCTGTTTTTATTTACAGATTTATAATTTTTAGTAACAGACATAGTTGTCTCATATCCAGGTTTTAAATTACCTTGAGAATCATATTTCTCACTTTCTTTAATAGCCTGTTCTTTAATAAGTCTGTAAATTACTTCACGATAATCTGCAATTGTAAGATTATCTCCAGATTTATGAATCAATACATATAAGTTTTCATCATTTATATCAGAAAGATTACTTGTATTCAATAAAGTAAATCCGAAATAGTTAATGAAACCATATTTATTTGCATAAAGTGTAAATTTACTGATTGTAACATCCTTAGTAACACTTTGACTATTTACAACTAAATCAACAATATGTGATTTAGCTGGATTAATGTCGTTAAATGTATATGTATTATTAGTGTAATACATATTATGTGTATCTTTAGAATTGTAAATAGATGACATCTTATCAATAAATGTACAATAAAGCTTTGCTTTAAAATCGATTATTATTTCATCAGATGAATAATTTGAATAATCATTATCTGAATCATATTTTACATAATCGCCATTAATAAGATCAAAATACTTATGTCTAAGGTTTTTAGTAGATGAATCGTCATAATCAAAACTATGACAGAAAATATTCTGTTTTCCATCTTTTTCGGAAACAATATAAGCTTCTGAAGATTTATTTACAACTATATCTGTAAATGTACTATTATCAGTCCAGAATTTACATACTAAATTTTTAGTAGTTGTAAGTTCGTAAACGCCCTTACCATCAAGGATGAAAATATTTCCTTTAAAAGATTGATAGATAGCTTTAACATCTTGCAGATATGGTTTATCAATAAGATATAATTCTTCTTCACCTTCGACAGGTTTCATATAAAGAACAGAATCTTTATCAGAATATCCTTTAACTTCACCATTTTCTTCCACTGGAACAAAATTAAGTGCATCAATAACATAATTATCATCGATGATTAAAAGTTTATTCTCATCTGTAATACCAAAAGTAAGCAAAGATGTAGAAACTATTTTCTTAATAACATCAGTTAATGAATATGAAACATTAGCTGTTTTATTATATTTCTTAAGAATATCAACATGTTTAAATGTGTAATTAGAGATATTTATCTGTAAATCTCTAACTGATAAAATAACTGTTTTCTTTCCATTAATTTCCGATTCATAGTTAAGATGTATAAAAAGACCAGTTTCTGAACGAATAAGATCCAATGATGAACCATCATTTTTAGGATCGAAACTTTCTAATTCTTCAACATCAATCTTCTGTTCAACAGTTACAGAATCGATAGCATCTTGTGTATAAGTATTTGTTTGAGTATTATATCTCAAAAACTTATAATAAACAGAACCATTTTTTGAATTTGAAACAAGAATTATTTTTCCAGGTTCATATTCAAGAAATTTATTTTTCTGAACGAAACTGCTATCGGATGTACTTACATGGAATTCACCAAATAATGTATTATTAATAGTTGATGTAGAATAGTTAAACATATAAAGACGTGAAATCTTACGTCCATTTAATTCAGAACCAACTTGTACAATAATTTCATTTGTACTCATTAACTGAACATCTTCTACATTCACTCCAAGATCATTGTATTCTGTAAAATTAGCTCTAGGATAAACATAACAATGATTAGTATTATCACCAATGAATGTATAATTACCTACATCTTTTACAAAGAATCCATCAGTTGTAAGTTTATCATAAACTGCGGCATTATCCATAGAAATATTATCTATAGAGAATTTATCAATAGCCGGTATAATATAAACCTTACTATGTTCAGTATCAACAATAAATACTTTTTGTTGATTTCCTGAATAGAATACATTATCAAATTTAACAGTTTCGATTCCAGTTTTAAGAAGATTGAAGTTATCAATAACCTGTTTATTTGATTCTACATAACTTTTCTGAAGTAAATATTTATAAGGATTGATATTCCCAATACAAATAAGTAAATCATTTCTTGATGTTATGCGGAAATAAATATCGAAAGCAGGTCCAATTTCATTTTTCAAAGCGATCTTTTCTTCGATATTAGATTTCTTTACATCGATAGCATATTCATCTACAACATTACCAGTATTATCAGCATTTTCAACAATAGCTTTAACAATGATTTCATCAGGAGCATTAACAGGATCGTGACGAATAATAAAGAAACGACCATAGAATACTCTATTAATTTTTGTAGTAGGTTCTCTATAAACATCACCATCAATAATTTTTACAATATCTGGGAACTGAGAATAAGTAAATGCGAACTCAATAATCTTAAGATGTTCAATATCATCCATATGAATATTAAATGCATGAACTTTATCATCGTCGTTAATATCAGTATTATTATAAAAACGGAGTGCTTGATCTTTAAAACTAATATCAATAGTTTTATTGATAAAATCATAAGTTTTATATTTTGTTTCGGAGCGATTGTTTTTGAAAGTTGTAATAGATGGATGTGATCCGGTTCTAACTATTCCGGAATCTACTAACTGTGTTACATCAACAGCAGTTTCATCGATTTGGTTATGTACATCTTTTACATATTCTTCTACACCGTTTCTACCAATCATCTTTTGAGTTACAAAACCTAATTTATCATTCATTTCTGCAATGAGTTCATCAAGTTTTTTATTTGTTTCATCAAGAGTAGTCTGAACGGTATTATCTGCGAATATTTTACGAGCTTTTTCAGTTACTTCTGTTTCGTAAGTTTTACGAACATAAAGTAAATTGTTCTCATCAAAAGAGTTCTCATTCATAATATATACTCCTTTACATAATTTATCAATGTTATATCTAAATGTCAAAACGTAATTATAAAAAAAGATGGCTATAAAAGCCATCTTTTTAAAAAAACCTTTTCAAATAATTGATATATTCTCCTCTATCTGGACTATTAATAGGGGTTTGTTTTTCTATATATTCATTCAGTTTATTTTGAATTTTTAATTGTTTTGTATAAGTTTCATATTTATCAGGATTAGTATAAATATAAATATGCTCTAGTTTAAACGTAATAAGTTTTGAATTTTTAAGAATTTCAAAATAAAAATATCCATCTTCATTTCTAATAAATTTATTTAAAAATGGTATAGATTTAAATGTTTTTAAAACTGTTTCACGTTTAAATAATTTATTCCATAAACCAAGACCTGATCGATTCATAATCAGTTTAATATTATGAATATCTCTAATCTGAATACCTGTATATCCAAAGAATTTGAGGATATATGTTTTAGTAATCATATTATTGCCAAAATCATGACAATATTCATAAGCAGAAATATCTTCATTAATAGTAGGAAATCTTGTTATATTACATAACTTATCGTCTACATCTACAAACCAAATATAATCTCCAGTAGCATTTAAAGCCCCACTTCTTCTAGCTTCAAATGTGCCAACATTATTAAACGATTCATGACTTCGTACCAATTTATATTGTGATGGAATATTAATATCTTTAGTTTTATCATTTCTATCATCAACAAATATAACTTCATTATCAAATGTTAATTTATTCAATTCATTAATAATATTTGGTATTTTATCATAATCATTATCGTAAAAAGGAATGATTATACTTATTAACAATTATAAACTCCTTAAAAAGAGACGTACGAAATAAATTCGTACGTCTTTATAGCAATTTTATTCATATTTAAAAGAATCTAAAAATGCTAAAATTTCTTTCGAAACATCAGCTTTATCTTTTTCCAATATAGTTTTAAATTCTTTAACATCATTTTCATTAAAGAATTCATTTACCAATATTCTATCAAAAGCAATATTATCAATTACATTAACATCAAAATTATCATTACAATATTTGTTTTTCATTCTAATTACACAAATATTACTATCATAATATTTGAAGCTTTTCATATATTTCAAAGCAGCTGTAATTAAATACAAATTCGAAAATTTGTTAAAATCATTTATCGTATTGAATTTTTCATAAATAGATTTTATGTAATCAGCTTTAAAAATGAAATTATCAATAAATGGATTTAAATATTTTTTAATAATATGTCTTGTAGTGAATGGATTCAGTTTTTTATAATCCTGATCTTCTACCTTTTCATAATTATTGTAAGTATATGTAACAAATGACGATTCATTATTTTCTTTAAAATATGTTAAGTTAAATAATGATACATCATAATCTAACATATTTTCAGTTAAATTAAAAAATGATACTTTATCAGTTGAATCTAAGAACCAAATCAAATCACCTGTAGATTTCTTCAAACCTTTTCGTCTAGATTCGAAAATACCAATAGGTTTTTTATTAATAACAAATTTCCAATTATTATCTTTAAGTTCATTATAACAATTGAAAGTTTCCGGTTTAAATTGTGTGTCAGAAACCAAAATTACTTCTTTTTCACAATTTTTTATAAAACAATCTATTGTTGAATTTAAAGAATATAATGTAAGTTCAGTTGGTTCTATTATCGGAATTATTATAGAAAGTTTCATTTAAATTATACTCCTTTGTACCATACTCTATATTATCTCTAATATATTTATTTATAATATCATATTTAAAGTTTTTATCAATGAATATTATAATTGGTGTTGTAATACTTTCATCAGGGTTTATAGTATTGAAATTATAATCCGTCAAAATATCATGTAAATCAATCGATATATTTTTAGGAAGTTCATAATTAATAGATAATACATCTTTTTTAACAAAAATTTCTTTATTAGAATATTTTATAAACGATGCTATATCTACATACTTTTGATCTGATAAACCTAATTCGGAACAAAAAGTTCCTATACAAATATCATACATAGATGATAAAGTATAGGAACCATTAGTTTGTTCAGAATAAATGATCAATTTTGTCAATCCATTAGAAATCATTTACATTATATTCCGTTTTTTTTAGAATTTATAAGCACTTGACCACCATTGAGAAACTGTTCTAGAACTACTAGTTGGTTTTGATGTGGAACCGGTATAAACATTATAACTAGGTGATCTAAATCTTGCTGTCGCAGATTTACCACCATGTGAACAAGTAACAGTATTAGTATAATCGTAGCATGACCAAGTATATGTACCGACACTACTACCTACTGATAAATAAGATGAGCCATCAAATGTTTTAGTTTCAGAAACTGAAGTACCGAGTGATATACCATTCCAAGTAGCAGATACATTAATATTAAAGTTACAACTACCTTTGTTTCCACTAATAGAACCTTTAGATGCATATGTAACACTAGAAACTGATCCAGAAATAGCTGTTCCAGCTTTATATATTGCTGAATCAGAAACAGTTTCGGTACCTTCATTATATATGATCAAATCACTATTATCCGCATGATGTAACTCTGTTAATGTCATAGCACCTGTAGTGTCTGATGCAGAAACGCTTCCACCAAGAGATACACCACTAATAACGTATTTGTTATCTTTATTACATATGAAATTTTTACTATAAGTATTAGATGCAGAATATACACCATTAGAATATGTACCAAATATAAATGACTTGGTACTAGTCATAACAGGATAAATATCGATTTTACCATCACTTGTAATTTCTGAATTTTGACAAATATGAGAAAATGGTACAGCATTTATACTAATATTTCCATATCCGTTACCACATCTCGTACCAGTTTCTTCACCACTAAATGTACCTTCTACAACTATTACTCTTAAAACACTAAGTGTTTTAGTTGAAGCATCGAAGCCTTTAAATGTGTAATTAGCATATATATTATCGGCAGCTTGAGATTTTATAACAACGGTACCATATTTCAAATACAATGTTGCAGATTTTGTGTCATCGTCAACGTATGTCAGATTTCCAATAGAAACCTTTCCTGTAACCACATTTGATGTGACTGAAGCGGCAGTGTATTCTGTTGAATCGGATCCATCGACAATTGTTTTGAAATTAGCACATATTGTATTTCTAAATGTTGCTGTAGCTCCGCTATGTTTAACTATAGTATAATTATTTGAATTTGTAGATGCTCCTGAATTTATTGTTATTTCAATATCATTAATAGTATATTTTACATATCGGCTAATTCTAGAACCTGTACCTGTAATAGAAGACGGCAAAGTATCATAAGTTACAGTTCCTGGTACATCAGGTAATGGTCTACTTCCACTCTTATAATCAGTATCAGTTTCTGCACCATTACTCATACATTTTATAGTTGGTGAATATGATCTTGCAACTGTAGCAGTATTGTCTGTAGACAATGTGTATACTTTATCTACAATATCAGCATTATTAGAATTTCTAGTAAGTTGCTTAGTTACAGATCCATATGTGTAACTACCAGTTAATTGAAGATATGCTGTCTGTGATGTGCTAGTATAAGTATTAATTTTATCGGTTTCAGTTATTATACAATCTACAATTATATGATTTGATTGAGTTTTATTATAAGTTGTAGTAGATATATTTCCTTCAGAATATGTTTTAAATGCCGCAGTTGATGAACCATAAAATTGTTTTGAACTGTCAGAAATATCTTTCCAAGTATATGATACTGGAGCTAAAACACTATCAGACAATAATGAATATGTCTGTGAAGTTGAAGTAGGTTTATAAGTAACGGTTCTAGTTTGTATAGTATAATGGTTACTATTTTCAGCTTTATCAACTTTATTACTTACAGTATAACTTACTGTAGCAGGTTGATTAGTATCAATTGTAACTTGATCAGTTTTATAATTTGATGTAGTTTCTACACCATTTGAAATAGTTTTGAAAACTGGTGTAAATGATCTCTTTACTGTAGCATCTCCAGAAGTTGTAATATCATACAAACTATGGCTTACAGAAGCTGATTTAGAAATTGATAATTTTACAGTTGAAGTTCCGTATGTATATCCAAAGCTCAAAGTTCTTGTACAAGTTGCAGATGTATCAGTATATGTAACTGCACTGTTAGAATATGTACCAGCAGCACTTGTAACAGAAATATGATCAGCCTTAACAACATCATAAGTTATATTTGTTTCTGCATAACCTGAAATAGTTTTGAATATTCCTGTGGATGATCCTTTAAATGTAGCTGTTGTTTTACCAACATCAAGTGTATAAATTCTATATGTTATAACTGCATCAACATTTACAGTATTAACATCTACAGATACTGAATCTTGTGTATAAACTACTTTTCTAGTATGAGTAGCAAGATGGTTAGATCCTGAAGCACTTGTTACAGAATCACTTACTGTATAAGATACAGAAGCTGTTTTGTTTCTATCTATCACAATTAAATCGTTTTTATAAATAGAAGTACTCGATTCAACTCCTGCACTAATTGTATAGAATACAGGTCTAAATCGGCGTGCAATTGTAGCTGAAGTAGCATTAGCATCAAGAGTAACTACTGAATGAGTTATAGGAGCTTCTTTAGTTATTGTTTTTCTTACAGTTACTCCATTATAAGTATAATCAACATTCATAGTTTGTGAACATTTAACATTTGATACCGATGTATATATTTCGGCATTTTTTGTGAAAGTAATAGTATTTGATGTTACTGTAATATGCCTAGATTTAACAACATTGTAAGTTGTTGTAGTATCTTCTCCATTAGCAATTGTATTAAATACACCAGTTGATGAACCTTTTAATGTTGCAGTTGTATCACCAGTATTAAGTGTATATATTTCATAATTTACAATTGGATCTGAGTAATCAACATTACAAATAACATCTGTAGAGCCAGATATATAATGTACATTACGTGTGTGCCTAGAAACATGATTGTTATCTTTAACTCCAGTAGGAGCATCAGCTACGAGATATTCTACAGAACCAGTACCAATTCCATTATTAGTTGTTTTATAACTATAATTTGTACCATCTGTATTTTTAAATATAATTTCAGTATCACGCTTAATTGTAGCTGTAGTAGCATTAGCAGCAAGTGTATATGCTGAGAATGTCGCAGTTCCTGTACTACTTGTAGTATTCAATAATACTGTTATTGGTGCACCACCTGAAACAGTACCACTGTTAATATATATTTTTCGTAAACCATAAGAAACTTTACCATTAGTACCTTGTGCAAATTTTGAGGTATTGAGTGAATATTCTACAATACCATCTTCATATTCTTCTGGTGCAGGTAAAGATAAATCAGCTCCGGTAACATCATGCTTATATTCAAATTTACTAATATCACAAATAGCATTATTGAGCTCAGGAATTCTGAACGTTTTCTTAATTCTAGCAGTATTGTCTTTAATATTCACAATTTCAAATTCTACAATACCATCATATGTTTTCTGAGCTTTTGTAATTTCACCAGTAATAGTATTATAAACACGTTTTGTAATTGTACATATTTGACCCTGAATTTCATCAAGTGACCATCTGATTTCATTCCTAATAGAAATACCTACACTACCATCGGTATAAATTTGTTTATCGCCAAAAGTATCACCTTTAATATAAGTAGTATATGTCTTTGATAAGTTAGGAATATTAGCATATAATCCTGAAGCATCAACATGTTTATTTAAAGTAGATTCTGTAAGCTCTTGCTGTTCATGACGAGTCATGTTAGCAAAATTAGAATTATTATCATTGGCTTCATCATTAAACTCTTCAAATAAACGAGCTGATCTAATAGTAGACCAAACCATATTATAGTTATGGTTAAATGGCGTATTATTGTTATATACTACATCAGGAATATCTGGATCAGCATTAGGAGGATCTATATCGACAACGTTACGTCTATCAACATTAGAAAGTACAATTAAATCATCTGTACCCAGATAAGCTTTCATTACAGCATTAGAATCTTTCATATCATAACCATATTTATCATCTTTGGGAACATAGTCATGATTCTGAAGATCTTTATTCATGATATTTGCAATTTCAACAGGATCTCTTACAGTTAAATTCTGATCTCTTACATATGTAGGCATAGCTGTTTCATCAAATGTTAAAAAAGCAGGACGTAATTCTGAAGAGAATGTTACTTCTGTAAGTCCAGTAACACCACGGTCATTAGAAAGAACGTTTTCAGTTCTAGACCAAAGATTTACAACAGTTGTATTATCAGGACCATTATCAAGTCTTTCAATGAGTCCTTTTTTTACACCATAAATTTTATTATTAGCTGACCAATAATATACATATTTTTTACCAAACATTTCTTTAGCTTCTTGTAAAGAAATTTTATTAAAATATTGTGCTATTGAAGATTTGGTCAATCCATTAATGATTGAATCAATAGATGAATTCGTTATATCGAGTGATTTTAAATACTCTGGTGTTGCTACATAGAGGTCACCAGAATTATCTCCAATAAGAAAATTATCAGTAACGTCATCGTATGCAACCATAACAATAGTAGAGTTTTTAATTTTACTCAAATCATGTTTAACTTTTTCGACTTCAAGTGTTTGTAACACCTTCGGTCTCTGAAGTAATTTAAGTTGTTTATTCATAATAATATACACTCCACATAGAAAATTATATTAATTTGTCAAACATTAAGTGATAATAATATATAGAATTTGCATCTCAAATGAGGAAAAAAAATGATACCAGAAGATAAAACTTTAAAAAGAGATATGATTAATATCGGATTCGATAATATTATCGAATGTAGAATTATGACTCCAGAAATAATGAATAATAAAGATGATAATTTATTATTATGTATTTTAGGAGATGATAGTAAATTAAGTGGTGAAACATTAGCTACTAGAAACGAAATGTTTAATTTTCTAGAAAAACGATTCGGTTGGAGATTTAATTATTGGATGGAAATTGTTCCTGATACAGAAAATGAATTAAAAAGAATACATATATTACGACCAACTAGAATGCAAATACAATGGGAATGTAATGGAAAATTAATATTTAAAGCTGGAAGATATGATATTTTTAAATATCCCCAATTTGGGTTTGATATTTATATCTATGATTAAAAAAAAATAAGAGAGTGGATATAATTCCACTCACTTATTTTATGTGCTCTTGACTAGTAGGTAGAGCTTTTTATCCTACTAGGCGCCCTTCAGAGGTTTTGCTTACTCAACGTCCACGCGAATGAACTTAAAGCTGAAACCTTCCGGAAGAGTTGTAGAACCCTCAGGAAGTCTTCCGCCCTGAAGCTGTGCGATGTAAGCAACATCGCCGCGATTTAACTTTACGTTAACGCGGTTCATTGCTACACCGAGCACGGCTGCAGTATCGGCATGACCTACTGCTGATTCCAACCCCTCAGGAAGTTTATCAACTTCTGAGAAGCGGCAAACACATGGAGTGTTCACCATCTGAAGGGAGAATGCATTAAGTAAATACATATCTTATCCCTCTTTCATTATTATAATATACAAAAAAAACACTATGTTTACAAAATTTTATAAAATAAATGAAGGGGAGAAGAACTCCCCTTCATTTTTTTAATCGTTATTAATATTTAATTTTCTTATATTGTGCTTTAGAAAGGTACATATTATTTTTATATTGTATACCTTCTTCATATTTAAAAATTCTAACTCCCCATAATCTAGTTACGGTTCCTGTTTCTGCAGCAGAAGTACTTTCTAAATCAACAGTTTCTCTCGTAGCAAATAAATTAGTTGCTAATGAAATCTTGGTAGCATTATTAATATTAATAGAGCCTTGATCTAGATATTTATTTAATCTTTTACCACTACGATAATCAACTATTATTTCAGAAAATTTATTCTGTGAAATGATATTTTTCAAGTTAAAATCGCTAGATTCATCATCAAATGAGAATAAATTATCAATAGATTTAGATTCATTATTTTTGTAAGGAATTATTATATTTCCTAAATCTGAATCAAATAATTTTGTACTAAATCTAAGAGTTTTATATGTATTTGAGTTTTGAATATTAGATATAACATCGGATGATAATAATTCAGTTACATCTCCACCATTTTCTTCAACAGAATTATCTTCTGCATCTCTTAATGCTCCGATACTAATCGAATTATTATCATTTAGAGATGGAACAGATACAGATATACTATATATGTGTGCCGGGTTATAATTGTCAGATTCTATATCAGTATAAGAAACTGTATTTGCCTGCACACTATATACTCTATCGATATCAGATGATGCTAAATATATTTTTGGTAATTTGAACAGATTAGATACCTTAGGACCAACAGTTAACCAAGTACCGTTTTTACCAGTATCATTATTATCAACATTAGTGATATCTACACAATTTAATACATAGCCATTTTCATAAATATATGAAATTGTAAATCTATTATTTGTATAACTTTCATCATTCGGAAGCATATTTGTAAAACTAATACCAATTAACTTAAGTTTTTTAGTTTCTTTAGAGAATTTATCAGTTATTTCTAAATATGATAAATCATGTAAATCATAAGGATTTTTAAATCCTAAACAATTTATTCCTTGTGGTAGATTAGAACTATCAAAAGCTTTAAACGATGTAAGAGTAAATCCGTCACAATCAGGCGATTTATATATTCCGTTTTTATCACATTCCAATTGTTTACAAGTTGTTAAATTTGGTACAGTTACATTACTAGATAAAATATTCTTATAGTTTATATATGAAACGTTGTTTAAACTTCTTTCAAAGTATAATGAACCAGTTTCCAATTTAGTTAACATAAATCCGTGTAAATCAAGATGGGTTTTTGTATTATCATTATAAATATATTTATAAATAGAGTTATCTCGTGTTCTAAATATACCATTAGTAAACATTGATAATAAAAATCTTAATCCTGGAGTAGAATAAGATTTCCACTGTTTTTCTCTAGAAGAACCAAGTAATGTTTCTCTAAATATTTGTAAAAACTGATTAATAAGATTACCATCGGTATCACCATCTCGAAGTTCTTTTGGATATTCTTGTAAAGCACGTGATATTTCAGTTGAACTCCTGTAAGGATTATAATCGAATGTAATTGAAGTATATGGTTCAGTTGAAGGCATTGAAAATTTATATGTGAATGAATCTGGTGAAAATAGTGTTACACTAGGATCGTCAATACCAGTTAATTCACTCCTTCTTAATATCCATCCTGCAGGTACTTCATATCCGCTAACATCGGTATCTTCAGTAATATATTCTTCAACTTTGTATTCAGTAATACGTTTAACAATGAATCTTAAAGAATCAGAATTATAGTTATTGAATTCTTCAAACAATACAATAAAATTCATTTTACTTATCTGATAAGGAATATCGTAATATTCTCCTATTTCAGAATCGTAATCAGAAATTACACCAATATCTTTATCCCATTTATCAGGATCGCTACCTAATAAAGCTTCTACAGATTCTTGGTTTCTTGTAAAGCGAGCATTCTTATCAATGAAGAATTTTACAGTTAAAGGTTTTCTACTAATTCCGTTTTCACTTATAATATG
>Ga0247608_10003333_pt1 | contig 18897 bp, 30 predicted proteins | sample 176DNAGHGlowgp2_FD_193490 | JGI IMG/M metagenome (GOLD analysis project Ga0247608, IMG submission 193490) | Sheep rumen microbial communities from Palmerston North, Manawatu-Wanganui, New Zealand - 1766 DNA GHGlow gp2 | ecosystem: Host-associated > Mammals > Digestive system > Stomach > Rumen ...
TGGCTCCTTGTTTGGGAGCAGAATGAAACAGAACTCATTCTTATATTGGTAAATACAGGAACTCATTCCGATCTTTTCGGAAAGAACAAACGATAACCAACTACCGAACGACTTTAACCGAGATTTCAGATATGAGAAAGATTGAGATGATAACATTGTTTGACACAGATTATTTGGTAGTTCCGAATAATTTGTTAATCACTCACTCACTATACTCTAAACATCAGAATGGAGCGACGCCCGAACGTAGGCGGCGCGACACGCTCAGTGCCACTCTGTGATTTCATATAAAATTAAAAATCACAGTTACTTCTGCGTCACTTTTCTTTTCAAACATTTGGTCGTTTTAAAATAAGTTTGTATCTTTGTCTCGTATTATTCGCAATAATGATTTGATGGTACGACAGATATGCTGATGAAGCAGAGGTTACATCTTATATTATTATGTGCCGTGCTGGCTGTGGTGGCTTGCAGCGAGCGGCGGGAGTACAGGGAGGCATTGTCGCGTGCGGAGGCGGCGATGGCCGACCATCCTGATTCGGCCTTGCTCATCCTCGACAGCCTTGGACAGTACAAACAGGAATTCGGCAGGCATTTCAGAATGCAGTTCCAGTTGCACCGCCTGAATGCCCAGAACAAAACTGATGTCACGTTCACCTCCGACTCTTTAGCCAAGGAACTTGTAGACCATTTCGACAGCCACGGCACCACCAACGAACGGGTGCTGGCGCACTACCTTCTGGGCCGCGCTTATAGTGATATGGGCGAGGCTCCGCGTGCCTTGCAAGCCTATTATGATGCCATAGGTTGTGCCGACACCACCAAAGCAGATTGTGACTTCGTTACTTTGAAAGGTATTTATGGACAGATGTCGCGTATCTTTCATCAGCAGAATCTGCCCCATGATGAGATTTGGGCAGTTCGGCATTATATAGATAATATCAAGCGAACCTCCAGTATGGAGGAGTATCTTGTAGCGAAAAAACAACTGATAAAGCCCTATTATCTACTTGGTGAGAAGGATACTGTCTTGCAGATTATAAACGATACTTACAAATCTTTAGAACGTATGGGAAAGAGCCAAAGAGCCGCGTCTTCTTTAGTGACATCAATCTATATTTATCTTGAGCGTGGTGAATTGGCCAAGGCAAAAGAAACAATGACTATTTTTGAAAAAGAGTCTGGACTATTTGATAATAATTGCAATATTGCCAAAGGGCGTGAAAGTTATTATTATATGAAAGGACTCTACGACTATAAGGTTAATAAAATAGATTCTGCAGAGTATTATTATCGAAAGTTGGTCCGATATGGGTATCTGTCAGATGCCTATAGGGGACTTCTGTCTATTTATAAAGAAAGAAAAGACGTAGATTCTATTGTATATTTTGCAAATCTTTTTGAAGCTGCACAGGATTCATTGCACAATAAGATGCAGACTGATGCCATACATCAGATGTCTGCTCTTTACAACTATAGCAGGAGTCAGAAAGAGGCAGAACAGGAAAGGGAGAAGGCTCGGGGTGCATTTATCCTTCTTGGTTTTATCATATTTATAGTAATTGTTTTGCTGATAGTTGTTCTTGCCATACTCTGGTTGTATCGAAAGAATCAGAAAGAAAAACAGAAGAGGATATCTAAATTGGAGGAATCCCTTAGCAGTGCAAAGCGGCAAAGAAGTGCGGTGCAGGAGGAACTAAAGAAATTGAAGGAAAAAGACTATGAAGGTATTCTTGCTGAAAAAGAGAAGCAAGAGGAAGACCTCACAAAAACCATCGAGCGATTGCAAAAAGAAAATGATTTATTTAAGCATAAAGAAGACCATCTTGAATTATTTATAGAGAGTAATATTGCTCAACTTTTTATTAAAAAAGCCAATGGGAAGGCTGAACGCCCAATACCATCAGAGGCGGAATGGAAATTACTGATGTTTCAGTTTAGCAAAGACATTCCCGTTACCTTTAAGTCCTTTGGTGAGGGCAAGTCTTTATCTTCTTTGGAACAGCGAATTTGTGTGTTGCTTATTCTCGGCATCTCAGAAAAAACAGTTGCTATGATGACGGATTCTTTGGCTTCTACTATATCAAATGCCAAGACCCGGGCCAACGAAAAACTCTATGGTAAGAAAGATGCCTATTCGTTGAAGAACAACCTGATTCATTCGCTTAAGCGGTCTTGACGAATTTTGACGAATTTTTTTTGTAATTCACTGTGTTATAAATGTATAGAGAGGAAGTGGTTGCTGAATAGACGTTTTTGACGAACAAAAAAACATCTTAGTATTTGGAAAGATAACAAAATAGTCATAACTTTGCTCGAAAATATTTAATAAATAAGAGATGAAAAAAGTATTTGTAATTTTAGGCATACTGCTATCGTTTGGAATGTTCTACGCTTGCAGTAGTGATGATGATTCTTTTACTACATTATATAATAATTGGGTGTTGGTTAGTTATGTAAATGAAACAGGTGAAGTGCTAAAAGAGGCAAAGGGTTATTATTACCTGATAACCTTTCATCCCGATGGGACATACTCTGGCAAGGCATACGGGAATGAGATGGGAGGGAAGTATAAATTAAATGGTAAAAAGATTCAGATCAATCCTGGTGATATTACCAAGATGGATGTGGAAGGTTCTGACCCAGATCGATTCTTTTTGGAGCATTTGGCAGATGTTTATACCTATGCATTAACTGATACAGAGTTATGGTTGTATTATTCAAAAGACCAGTATTTTAAGTTCAGAATTAAAAACGACTAAGTATGAGAAAGTCTATTATAATGGCAGTTGCTTCAATCTTCGTTTGCTTGCAATCTGCATATCCTCAAATTACGACAAACGAACTTCCTGTGAGCGTTCAAAGAGGATTATGTGCTATAATAAAAGACAAAACGACAGGAACAATTGATTTGCCCGTTCCCGACATAAAGAAACTTCTTCAAGAAGATTCACTCAACCAAGAGAAAAATCCGAATGGTATTCTAAGAACTGCTGTATCTATTCCTGTAGTAATAGATATTGATGAAGACGGTATATGGACAACGCTTGCAGATGGTGGGAGACTTTGGCAAATGGAAATTCATGCAGAGAAGGCATTGGCCCTAGATTTTGTCTTCAGTAAATTCTGGTTACCCAAAGAGGGGAAATTCTTTCTCTTTAATCCATCAACAAAAGAAACTATCGGTGCTATTACGTCACAATATTTATTAGGTGATAAGAACAAACCACACAGGTTTTCAACAGGCGTTCTAAAAGGGGATAAGATAATTCTTGAGTATTATCAACCGACAGGAGAACAAGAGTTACCTATTATTAAGGTAGAAAAGGCATATTATACATATAATATTCCCTCTCCAAATTTTCTTTCTACATCTACGTGTAGTTATGAAGTTAATGTTAATTGTAGTGAAGGTAGTAATTGGCAGTTAGAGAAAAATGCTGTCGCTTTAGTGTATTATAAGGATGGTTATAACGCCGTATGGTTTTCTGGTTCACTTGTAAATAACACACAAAACAACTTGGCTCCATTATTCCTTACTGCAGACCATTGTATGGGATCAAAAGATGCTACTGGTGACAACGACCTTTCTGATTGGGTTTTCTATTGGGGATATGAACTGGAGAATTGTTCCTCAACTACACAACCCGATTATTATAATAAGACGACTACTGGGGCAACATTAATTGCGAACAACTCATATTCTGACTTTGCCTTATTACAGTTGCAACAAGATCCAATAAATAAAACAGGATATATCCCATATTATTTAGGATGGGATGCATCCGGCAGTTCTGGAACTGGTGGTGTTTGCATCCATCACCCAAATCATGATGTCAAGAAGATATCAACTTATAGTTGTACGCCACAAACTGTTTCTTATAATTCATCCCCTTATGTAAATTGGGGTGTCCAATGGGATGCAACTGCTCACGGACATGGTATCATGGAAGAAGGGTCATCTGGTTCTCCTTTGATTAATAATAACCATCGTGTTATTGGCCAATTAAGGGGAGGGGAAACCAGTTGTACAAATTTAACGGGTACTGATAAATTTGGAAAATTAAGTGTCTCTTGGACGGGAAATGGCAATAGTGATTATAGGAGACGCTTGAATTATTGGCTTAATCCAGGTGGGACAAATGTTCAAAGTATAGATGGTTTGAGCCCTTATAGTATTTCTGGTCCATCCTATATCATCCAATCAACCCAATCAGGTACTTATTCTATTAATAATTTACCCTCAATATATACAGTTGAATGGAGTTTGTCTGACGATTATTATAATCAGTATCATTTGCAACAGAATTCGCCGTCACAGAATCAATGCACTATAACCCGCGATAACCTTTTTGATTTGATGAACGACACGCTTACAGCCGTCATCAAGTATAATGGTTATACCGTACTAACGCTGATAAAGACGGGGTTGTATGTATATAGTGGATTTAGAGGACAATACACTTCAGGAAATCTTTCAGGTAATATAAATTATACACAACTTTTCTATGTGAGGCCAAACATCACCACTTGTGTTACTTCTCCGAGTTTGGTCGGGGCGACGGCATCATACGATAATATGGGCACGACACCTTCATATTTTTACTTGTCGCCCGGTACGTGGACTCTTTATTTTGATATGCCTGCTAACAATAACGGTATCCCTGTAGTGATTAATATAAATGATGTTAGTGGAGGTCACTATCAATTGTATGCAGTGCCGATGAACAATAAAGGTCTCAATTTATCATATGAAGATAACGATATAACCATTACGATTGGAAATGGTGATGATACATCCGTGGATTTGACATTTGACCAGTCGTGGTTGATAGAGATTCGGAATGCTACAACAGGGGCGCTGATGACTACTAAGTCTTCGGCAAACCGCTCGATAACGATTCCCACTGTAGGATGGCCTAAGGGTATCTATGTCGTGAAGGCAACGGTCGGCAAGGAGGTACTAACGGAGAAGGTGATAGTAAGATAAAATTCCACAATATGTTTTGATACCAAAAAACACAACCCGCTCATCCCACTCGTTTCAGTGTGGGATGAGCGGAATTTTATAACACTGGGAGACAGGAATGAAGTGTATAAAAAACAAATTGTGGGCTTCTCGCATGCTGTTAATACAAATGGATGGCCCCCTTCTGTGAGTAGGATGGCCTAAGGGCATCTATGTTGTGAAGGCAACGGTATTTTCTTGTGGCCACACAGCGTACCATAGATCTTTTCGCGCGGGCGTGCGTATATAGGTAAACAGAAAAACAACCCGCTCATCCCGCCTATCCCACACCTAAAGTAAAAAATCTTACGTGTGGGATAGGCGGGATGAGCGGGTTAAAAAGTGGATATGACAAGTATATACGTGCGTGAGCGCGAGGACAGTCGTGATTTTCGTTACGACAGTACTAATTTTCGTTACGACAGTACTAATTTAGATTACGACGGTACTGATGGACATGATGACTATTCTGATTGTAAAATGTGTCGTTTATGTTTTTTTAAGATTAGGATATGACAAAAAATGCTAAAAACATTTGGCTGGAAGCGGAAATCTTCGTACCTTTGCAGCCGCAAAAGTGGTCATTGCGCTGGCTATATGCTATCAAGCCACTGAAATAGAACGGTTTAGCCTTCCGAAAGGGGGTGTGGACTGATTCTGTTTTTGCGCGTGTGTGAACATTAATTATTTATATTAACAACATTATTAATTTTAAACTGAAATGCCAGGATTAATTGGAAGAAAAATCGGAATGACATCCGTTTTCAGTGCCGACGGTAAGAATGTACCGTGCACTGTTATCGAAGCCGGTCCTTGTGTTGTCACTCAGGTTAAGTCTGTCGAGAAGGACGGCTACAAGGCCGTTCAACTCGCCTTCGGAGAGAAGAAGGAGAAGAACACCACCAAACCGATGATGGGTATCTTCAAGAAGGCTAACACAACACCAAAGGCCCACTTGGCCGAGTTCAAGTTTGACGAGGAGTACAACCTCGGCGACACGTTGACCGTCGACATCTTCGAGGGTGCCGAGTTCGTTGACGTCGTAGGTACCTCTAAGGGTAAAGGTTTCCAGGGCGTTGTGAAGCGTCATGGTTTCGGTGGCGTAGGCCAGAGCACGCACGGTCAGGACGACCGTCTGCGCAAGCCGGGTTCCATCGGTGCTTGTTCTTATCCCGCCAAGGTGTTCAAGGGAATGCGCATGGGCGGCCAGATGGGAGGCGACAGAGTGACCACTCAGAACCTCAAAGTGTTAAAGGTAATACCGGAGCATAATCTGATTCTCGTGAAGGGAAGTTGCGCTGGTTGTAATGGTTCAACAGTATTAATCAACAAGTAAGATGGAAGTTAGCGTATTGAATATCAAAGGTCAGGAGACCGGACGCAAGGTGACTCTGAATGAGGCCATCTTCGGCATTGAACCTAATGACCACGTGATTTATTTGGATGTGAAGCAGTACCTCGCTAACCAGCGCCATGGTAATGCCAAGTCAAAGGAAAGAAGTGAGATTTCTGGGTCAACCCGCAAACTGGGTCGCCAGAAGGGTGGCGGCGGTGCCCGTCACGGTGACATCAACTCACCCCTGTTGCGCGGTGGTGCCCGTGTGTTCGGTCCCAAGCCCCGCGACTACAGTTTCAAACTGAATAAGAAGGTGAAGGCTCTGGCCCGTAAGTCTGCCCTGAGTTACAAGGCACAGGAGAATGCCATCGTCGTCGTTGAGGACTTCACGATGGAGGCTCCGAAGACCAAGGAATTCATAGCCATAGAAAAGAACCTGAAGGTGGACGGCAAGAAGACCCTCTTCCTGATGGCAGACACTAATAACAATGTATATCTGTCGGCTCGCAACCTGCAGGGCAGCGAGGTGATGGAGGCCAACAAGGTGAACACCTACAAGGTGCTGAATGCCGATGTCCTCGTGATCACCGAGAAGTCGTTGCAGACCATCGACGGTATCTTAAAGTAAAAGGAGGCAAGAGATATGGCATTTATCATCAAACCCATCGTCACTGAGAAGATGACGAAGATTACAGACAAGTCGTCCGTGGAGCGCACCTACAAGGTGAAGGGCCAGGAGCGTACGAAGAAGGCCGAGATCAAATATGGCTTCATCGTGAAGCCCGAGGCCAACAAGATCGAGATCAAAAACGAGATCGAGAGTCTGTATAATGTGACAGTATTAGATGTGAACACGTGTCGCTATGCCGGTAAGCGCAGTTCTCGTTATACGAAGGCTGGTCTTATCAAGGGTCAGAAGAACGCGTTCAAGAAGGCAATCGTTACTCTGAAGGAGGGCGATACAATTGATTTTTATAGCAATATTCAATAAGAAATGGCAGTACGTAAATTAAAACCCGTAACTCCGGGTCAAAGACACAAGATTATTGGCACGTTCGAGGACATTACTGCATCCGTGCCAGAGAAATCTCTCGTTTACGGTAAGCGCTCTACCGGCGGTCGAAACAACACCGGTAAGATGACTGTCCGCTACATGGGCGGCGGCCACAAGAGGAAGTATCGTCTGATCGACTTCAAGCGAGAGAAAGATGGTGTTCCAGCAGTAGTTAAGACAATCGAATACGATCCGAACCGCTCGGCACGTATCGCTCTGCTCTTCTACGCTGATGGTGAAAAACGTTACATTATTGCTCCTAATGGACTGCAGGTTGGTGCAACACTGATGTCTGGTTCGGAGGCAGTGCCCGAGGTGGGTAATGCCCTTCCGCTGGCCAACATCCCCGTGGGTACCGTCATCCACAACATTGAGATGCGCCCCGGACAGGGTGCCAAACTCGTTCGTTCGGCAGGTAACTTTGCTCAGTTGACTTCTCGTGAGGGCAGTTATTGTGTGATCAAACTCCCTTCTGGCGAGACGCGTCAGATCCTCTCTGCTTGTAAGGCTACTGTAGGTAGTGTAGGCAACTCAGACCACGCTCTGGAGCAGAGCGGTAAGGCTGGTCGCAGCCGCTGGCTGGGTCGTCGCCCGCACAACCGTGGTGTTGTCATGAACCCGCATGATCACCCGATGGGTGGTGGTGAAGGCCGTCAGTCCGGTGGTCACCCACGTTCTCGCAAGGGCTTGTACGCTAAGGGTCTGAAGACTCGTGCACCGAAGAAACTTTCGAACAAGTACATCATCGAAAGAGCAAATAAGAAGTAATCACGAAGTTAAACAAGAGTAAATTATGAGTCGTTCATTAAAGAAAGGTCCGTACATCAACGTCTCTCTCGAGAAGAAGATTCTCGCCATGAATGAGAGCGGTAAGAAGAATGTCGTCAAGACATGGGCCAGAGCATCAATGATCTCCCCGGACTTCGTGGGACACACTGTTGCAGTTCATAACGGTAATAAGTTTATCCCTGTCTACATTACTGAGAACATGGTCGGTCACAAACTCGGTGAGTTTGCACCCACGCGCCGCTTCGGTGGTCATGCCGGTAACAAGAAGTAATCCCAGGGGAATTAAGAATTAAGAATTAAGAATTAAGAATTACAATGGGAGCAAGAAAACATATTAAGGCTGAAGAAAGAAAAGCAGCACTTAAGACACAGTATTTTGCCAAGCTGAAAGGCTGCCCCTCGTCACCCCGCAAGATGCGCTACGTCGTGGACATGATCCGCGGTATGGAAGTGAATCGTGCACTCGGTGTGCTTCGTTTCTCGAAGAAGGCCGCCGCAGCAGATGTAGAGAAACTCCTCCGCTCTGCCATCAACAACTGGGAACAGAAGAACGATCGCAAGGCCGAGGACGGTGAACTGTTCGTAACGCGCATCTTCGTCGACGAGGGTGTGACAATGAAGAGAATGAGACCGGCACCTCAGGGCCGTGGCTACCGCATCCGTAAGCGCTCAAACCACGTGACTCTGTTCGTTGACGCTAAAACTAATGACGTAAAAGAATAAGTATGGGACAGAAAGTTAATCCAATCAGCAACCGTCTGGGAATCGTAAGAGGTTGGGATTCAAATTGGTTCGGAGGCAAGAACTTCGGCGACAACCTGGTAGAGGATCAGAAGATCCGCAAGTACCTGAACGAGCGTCTGGCCAAGGCGAGCGTGTCGAAGATCGTCATCGAGCGTACACTGAAACTGGTCACCATCACTATCTGCACGGCCCGTCCGGGTATCGTCATCGGTAAAGGTGGTCAAGACGTTGACAAACTGAAGGAAGAGTTGAAGAAACTCTACGACAAGGAGATTCAAATAAACATCTTTGAGGTGAAGCGTCCGGAACTCGACGCTACCATCGTGGCTAATAACATCGCTCGCCAGATAGAGGGTAAGATTGCTTACCGCCGTGCTATCAAGATGGCTATTCAGAACACGATGCGCGCCGGTGCAGAGGGTATCAAGGTACTCATCTCGGGCCGTCTCAACGGAGCAGAAATCGCACGTAGCGAGATGTTGAAGGAAGGCCGCACACCGCTGCACACCTTCCGTGCCGACATCGACTACTGCCATGCCGAGGCACTGACAAAGGTCGGTATCCTGGGTATCAAGGTCTGGATTTGCCGCGGTGAGATCTACGGCAAGGTGGACCTTGCGCCGAACTTCACACAGGAGAAGGCTGGTGGCCGCCAGGGCGGTCGCGAAGGTCGTGGCGGTGACAGAAAGTTCCGTAACAAGAAGAAGTAATCAAGAATTAGAGAATTAGAGAATTATGTTACAGCCTAAGAGAGTTAGATATAGAAGGCCTCAGGATGGACGTGGCAACAAAGGCAACGCCCACAGAGGTACAACGCTGGCCTTCGGCTCGTTCGGCATCAAGACTATGGATGCCAAGTGGATCGACAGCCGCCAGATTGAGGCAGCCCGTGTTGCCATTAACCGTTATATGAACCGTGAGGGTCAGGTATGGATCCGCATCTTCCCCGACAAACCCATCACTCGCAAGCCTGCTGACGTGCGAATGGGTAAAGGTAAGGGTGATCCCGCCGGATGGGTCGCTCCCGTCACCCCGGGTCGTATCCTCTTTGAAGTAGAAGGCGTTCCTTTCGACGTGGCTAAGGAGGCTCTCCGCCTCGGTGCCCAGAAACTGCCCGTGAAGACAAAGTTTGTAGTAAGACGTGATTACGATAAAAACGCTTAATTGAGTATGAAGACGAAAGAAGTAAGAGAACTCGAGACCAAGGACTTGGCCGAGCGCATTGAGGCTGAGGTTGCAAAGTACAACCAGATGAAGTTGAACCACGCCGTCTCGCCGCTGGAGAACCCATCTCAGATTAAGGCTACTCGTCGTGACATCGCACGTATGAAAACAGAACTTCATCAGAGAGAACTTAACAAATAACAATGGTCCAGATGGAAACAAGAAATTTAAGAAAGACAAGACAGGGTGTCGTTATCAGCAACAAGATGGATAAAACCATTGTTATTGCCGCTAAGTTCAAGGAGAAGCACCCTATTTATGGTAAGTTTGTCCAGAAGACAAAGAAGTATCACGTGCACGACGAGAAGAACGAGTGCAATGTAGGTGATACCGTGCTCATTATGGAAACCCGTCCTCTGTCAAAGACAAAGAGATGGAGATTAGTTCAAATCGTTGAAAAAGCTAAGTAATTATGATACAGACAGAAACAAGATTGACTGTTGCTGACAACAGCGGCGCACGCGAGGCTCTCTGCATTCGTGTACTGGGCGGTACCCGTCGCCGTTATGCCAGCGTAGGTGATATCATCGTCGTCTCTATCAAGAACGCGATCCCTACAAGTGACGTGAAAAAGGGTGCAGTATCAAAGGCTTTGGTTGTTCGCACAAAGAAGGAAATCCGCCGTGCCGATGGCTCGTACATCCGCTTCGACGACAATGCCTGCGTGCTGCTGAACAATGCCGGTGAGTTGCGCGGCAGCCGTATCTTCGGCCCCGTAGCCCGTGAACTCCGTGCCGTGAACATGAAGGTCGTTTCTTTAGCACCTGAGGTACTTTAATAGTGAAAAGTTAAAAGTGTAAAATTTAAAGAAATGGCAAAGTTCAATATTAAGAAAAATGATACAGTCATCGTCCTGGCCGGTGAGGACAAGGGCAAGACTGGTAAGGTGCTGAAGGTCTTGACCGACAAGCAGCGCGCCATCGTTGAGGGTGTGAACATCATCAGCAAGAGCGCCAAGCCGAGTGCCAAGAATCCTCAGGGAGGTTTCGAGAAGATTGAGGCTCCTATTCACATCTCAAATATTAGTTTGATCGATCCGAAGAGCGGCAAGCCCACACGCGTGTCTATCAAGCGCGAGGGAAAGAAGGTCACTCGTATCGCTAAAAAGTCAGGGGAGGAGATTAAGTAATGGCAAATACAGCACAGTTAAAGCAGGTGTACAACGAGCAGATCGCTCCCGCCCTGCATAAGCAGTTCAACTATGGTTCCAAGATGGAGATTCCCGTCCTGAAGAAGATTGTCGTCAACCAGGGTCTGGGTGATGCCACACAGGACAAGAAGATCATCGACGTGGCCATCAACGAGATTTCCGCCATCTGTGGTCAGAAGGCTGTCGCCACCTACTCGAAGAAGGATATCGCCAACTTCAAACTTCGTAAGAAGATGCCTATCGGCGTGATGGTGACCCTTCGCCGTGAGCGCATGTATGAGTTCCTGGAGAAACTCGTCCGCGTGGCTCTGCCCCGTATCCGCGACTTCAAGGGTATCGAGAGCAAGTTCGACGGCCGTGGTAACTACACACTGGGTATCCAGGAGCAGATTATCTTCCCGGAGATTAATATCGATTCAGTAGACCGCATCCAGGGTATGAACATCACCTTCGTCACCTCTGCAAAGACTGACGAGGAGGGCTTCGCACTGCTGAAGGCCTTCGGTCTCCCATTCAAGAACAATAAAGACTAAGAGATATGGCAAAAGAATCAATGAAGGCCCGTGAGGTCAAGCGCGCAAAACTCGTGGCCCGCTATGCTGAGAAGCGTGCGGCTCTGAAGAAGGTGATTGCCACCAGTGAGGATCCTGCCGAGGCATACGAGGCAGCCCGCAAACTGCAGAGCATCCCCCGTAACGCCAACCCCATCCGTCTGCACAACCGTTGCAAGATCACAGGTCGTCCAAAGGGATATATGCGCCAGTTCGGTCTCTCCCGTATCCAGTTCCGTGAGATGGCATCAAGCGGTCTGATTCCGGGTGTGAAGAAGGCCAGTTGGTAAAATCCGCTCACTCAAGCAAGAGACATTTTTATTTATTAATATTGTCGGGGCAGTCCCGATCAATTAAAAACTTTATTTTATGACAGATCCAATAGCAGATTATCTGACCAGACTCAGAAACGCCATCATGGCACATCACCGTGTCGTGGAGGTGCCTGCGTCAAACTTGAAGAAAGAGATCACAAAGATCCTCTTCGAGAAGGGTTACATCCTGAACTACAAGTTCATCGAGGATGGTCCTCAGGGTACTATCAAGGTGGCCCTGAAGTACGACCCAGCCACTCGTGAGAACGCCATCAAGTGCCTGAAGCGAGTATCCACACCAGGTCTTCGCCAGTATACTGGCTACAAAGACATGCCGAGAGTTATTAACGGACTTGGAATCGCTATCCTTTCCACGTCCAAGGGTGTAATGACAGACAAAGAGGCTGCTGCCCTGAAGATTGGCGGCGAGGTGCTTTGCTATGTATATTAATAGGAGGAAGCAACTATGTCAAGAATAGGTAAATTGCCCATTAGCATCCCCGCTGGCGTTACAGTATCTCAGGCTCAGGACGGTGTCGTTACCGTGAAGGGTCCCAAGGGTGAACTGTCACAGAAGGTAGACGCTTCCATCAAGATGAAGGTGGAGGATGGTCACATCACATTCGAGATCGACGAGAACAGCCCTGTGAACATCAAGCAGAAGCAGGCTTTCCACGGTCTCTATCGTGCGCTTGTCAACAATATGGTCGTTGGCGTAAGCGAGGGTTATAAGAAGGAGATGGAACTTGTAGGTGTGGGTTACCGTGTGTCCAACCAGGGTAACATCATCGAGTTCTCACTGGGTTACACGCACCCCATCTTCATCCAACTTCCGCAGGAAGTGAAGGTGGAGACCAAGATGGAGCGTAACCAGAATCCCCAGATCATCCTCGAGTCTTGCGACAAGGCACTGCTCGGCCTGATTTGTGCTAAAATTCGTTCTTTCCGTATGCCTGAACCTTACAAAGGAAAGGGTATCTTGTTCAAGGGTGAGGTTATCCGCCGTAAGTCGGGTAAGTCGGCATCTGCTAAGTAATTAAGTAATTAAGAATTAAGAATTAAGAATTCAAGATTATGACAACGAAGAAAATAGAAAGACGAATTAAGATCAAATATAGAATTCGCAAGAACGTGTTCGGCACAGCCGAGCGTCCTCGTCTGAGCGTGTTCCGCAGCAACAAGCAGATCTACGCCCAGGTAATCAATGATTTGGAAGGTAAAACACTTGCATCTGCATCCTCACTGGGACTCGAGGCTATGCCGAAGATCCAGCAGGCTGAGAAGGTCGGTGAACTGTTAGCCCAGAAGGCTCAGGAGGCAGGCGTCAGCGCCGTGGTCTTCGACCGTAACGGCTACCTGTATCATGGCCGTGTGAAGTCGCTTGCAGACGCAGCACGTAAAGGTGGACTTAAATTCTAAACGATTATGGCAATGAAAAATGTTAAAGTAAATAGTGACGTAGAGTTGAAAGACAGACTGGTTGCCATCAACCGTGTAACAAAAGTTACGAAGGGTGGTCGCACCTTTACATTCGCAGCCATTGTGGTTGTCGGCGACGGCAACGGCATCATCGGCTGGGGTCTGGGTAAGGCTGGTGAAGTGACAGCCGCTATTGCCAAGGGTGTAGAGGCAGCCAAGAAGAATCTTGTGAAAGTTCCCGTACTCAAGGGTACGATCCCCCATGAGATGGAAGCCCGCTACGGTGGTGCTCAGGTGTTCCTGAAGCCCGCTGCTGCCGGTACCGGTCTTGTGGCTGGTGGTGCTATGCGTGCCGTGCTGGAGAGCGTAGGTGTCAAGGACGTGCTTGCCAAGTCGAAGGGTTCTTCCAACCCTCACAACCTGGTGAAGGCTACCATCACGGCTCTGAGCCAGATGCGTGATGCCTACACGGTGGCAGGTCAACGCGGTATCAGTATGGAAAAAGTATTTAAAGGATAAAGGAGACACTGATTATGGCAACAATTAAGATTAAGCAGATTAAGAGTAAGATCGGTTATCCGGTAGACCAGAAGCGTACGCTCCAGGCTCTCGGCCTGCGTAAGATCTCTCAGGTTGTTGAGGTAGAGGATACTCCTTCAATCCGTGGTATGATTCGCAAGGTGCACCATCTGGTGACCGTCGTTGAGTAATTAACAATTTAAAGAAGATTCGATTATGAAACTGAATAATTTAAAGCCGGCTGAAGGCTCAACTCATTCACGTCGTCGTATCGGTCGCGGTCCCGGTTCGGGTCTGGGCGGTACTTCTACCCGTGGTCACAAGGGTGCCAAGGCTCGTTCTGGTTATAAGAGAAAGATTGGTTTTGAAGGTGGTCAGATGCCGCTGCAGCGCCGTCTCCCGAAGGGTGGTTTCAAGAACATCAACCATAAGGAGTACTTTGCAGTGAACCTTTCTACCCTTCAGAGACTTGCTGAGGAGAAGAACCTCACCAAGATCGGCGTCGCAGAACTCGTTGCTGCTGGTCTGACCAACGGTAAGGAGTTGGTGAAGGTGCTGGGCAATGGTGAACTCAAGGCAAAGGTTGACGTAGAGGCCAATGCATTCTCAAAGACTGCCGAGGAAGCAATCAAGGCAGTAGGTGGTAACGCAACAATTATCTAAGAAGTAAGATGAAGAAGTTAATAGAGACACTGAAGAACATCTGGAAGATCGAGGACCTGCGCATGCGTCTCCTCATTACGCTTCTGTTTGTAGCGATTTATCGTTTCGGCTCGTTCGTGGTACTCCCCGGTATCAATCCTGCCATGTTGAATAAACTTCAGGAGCAGACTGCCGGTGGTCTGATGTCGCTGCTCGATATGTTCTCCGGTGGTGCATTTTCCAATGCGTCAATCTTCGCACTTGGAATCATGCCATACATCACTGCTTCCATCTTGATGCAACTTCTCGCAGTCGCTGTGCCTTATTTCCAGAAGATGCAGCGCGAGGGTGAGAGCGGACGCAAGAAGATCAGTGCCTATACCCGTTACCTGACGGTGGCTATCCTGGCCTTCCAGGCTCCGGGCTATCTGATCAACCTGAAGATGCAGTCGGGCGCAGCCCTGGCATCAGGAATCTCCTGGTCTGCCTTCATGGTGCCCGCCATCATCATCCTTGCAGCAGGAAGTATGTTCATCCTCTGGCTGGGTGAGCGCATCACGGATAAGGGTATTGGAAATGGTGTCTCGCTGATCATCATGATCGGTATCATTGCCCGCCTGCCGCAGGCATTTATCCAGGAGGTCACCTCACGCTTCACCGCCATCACCGGTGGTGGTCTCGTGATGTTCCTCGTCGAGATTATCATTCTCTATGCAGTTGTATGCGCGGCTATTGTTCTGGTACAGGGTGTCCGCAAGGTGCCTGTACAGTATGCAAAACGTCTTGTCGGCAACAAGCAGGTAGGCGGTGCCCGTCAGTATATCCCACTGAAGTTGTTTGCAGCCAATGTGATGCCTATCATCTTCGCACAGGCCATTATGTTCATCCCCCTGTCACTCGCACAGTGGATGAGCCCGGAGAGCACCTCACCGGTCATGCAGGTCATTCGTACGATGATGGATCATCATTCATTTGCCTATAACATCGTCTTTGCGATACTGATCATCGCATTCACCTATTTCTATACGGCTATCACGCTGAATCCGACGCAGATGGCTGAGGATATGAAGCGCAACAACGGTTTCATCCCGGGTGTCAAGCCTGGTAAGGAGACCGCAGAGTATATCGACACAGTGATGTCACGCATCACCCTGCCGGGCTCTCTGTTCATTGCCTTCATCGCTATCATGCCCGCTTTCGCAAGCCTGTTGAATGTACAGGATGCTTTTTCTCAGTTCTTCGGTGGAACATCACTGCTGATTCTCGTCGGTGTCGTGCTCGACACACTGGCACAGATTGAGTCTCACCTGCTGATGCGTCACTACGACGGTCTGCTCAGTTCTGGTCGTATCCACGGCCGTGGCATGGCGGCTTACTAATCTTCTATGAAGATATTTCTGAAGACTGAAGATGAAATAGAACTAATGCGCCAGGCGAACCAACTCGTTGGTAAAACGCTTGGCGAATTGGCGAAACATATCAAACCTGGTGTAACGACCCTCCAGTTGGATCAGATTGCCGATGCGTTCATCCGTGACCACGGTGCCGTTCCGACATTCAAGGGGTTCCCGAATCCCTACGGAGGACCGTTTCCTGCCAGTATCTGCACATCGGTCAACGATGTGGTGGTGCATGGCGTTCCTAACAAGGAGACAGTGCTGAAAGAGGGAGACATCATCTCCATTGACTGCGGTACGCTCCTCAGCGGCTTCAACGGCGACTCCTGCTATACGTTCTGTGTAGGCGAGATCTCTGAAGAGGTCAGGCAGTTGCTCAAGACCACGAAGGAAGCGCTCTACCTCGGTATCGAGGCGGCACAGGCAGGAAGGCACCTCGGAGATATCAGCAGTGCGGTGCAGGATCACTGCGAGGCCCACGGCTATGGCATCGTCCGCGAACTGACCGGCCACGGTATCGGTCGTGAGATGCATGAAGACCCGCAGGTGCCAAACTACGGTCGGCGAGGCAACGGTGTGATGCTGAAAGCCTCGATGTGCATCGCCATAGAACCGATGATTACGATGGGTAAGCGTGACATCTGGCTTGATGCCGACCGTTGGACCATCCGTACGCGTGACGGCAAGCCCGCAGCCCATTTCGAGCACACGATATGCATCCGTAGGGGTAAGGCTGAGATTTTATCATCGTTTGAGGAAGTAGAGAAAATAGAAGGTAAACTATATTAAACAGTAAGAATGGCAAAGCAAGGTGCTATTGAGCAAGACGGAACAATTGTAGAGGCGTTGTCAAATGCCATGTTCCGCGTGGAATTGGAGAATGGCGTGCCCATCATCGCCCATATCTCGGGTAAGATGCGCATGCACTACATCAAGATTCTGCCAGGCGATAAGGTGAAGGTGGAAATGAGTCCTTACGACCTGACAAAAGGTAGGATTGTATTCAGATACAAATAAACAAGAGACAAGAATATGAAGACAAGAGCATCATTGAAGAAGCGTACCCCGGACTGCAAGATTGTCCGCCGTAAGGGACGCCTGTTCGTCATCAACAAGAAGAACCCTAAGTACAAAATGCGTCAGGGTTAATGTTAATTAAGCATAAAAAGTGCGGAGGTTTGAGAAAATCTTCGTACCTTTGCATGCTTTTTAGCAGAATTTCGAAATTTTAGTATTTTATTTATCACTTTTATTTAACAAATGGCAATAAGAATTGTTGGAGTAGATTTGCCCCAGAATAAGCGTGGCGAAATCGCATTGACCTATATCTATGGTATTGGTCGAAGTAGTTCAGCAAAGATATTGGATAAGGCAGGTGTCAGCCGTGACCTGAAGGTCAATGAGTGGAGTGACGATCAGGCCGCCAAAATCCGTGAAATTATCGGCGCTGAATTCAAAGTAGAAGGTGATCTCCGCAGTGAGATCCAGTTGAATATCAAGCGACTGATGGATATTGGTTGCTATCGTGGCGTCCGTCATCGTAACGGTCTTCCCGTTCGCGGTCAGAGTACCAAGAATAATGCTCGTACCCGTAAGGGAAAGAAGAAGACTGTTGCCAACAAGAAGAAGGCTACGAAGTAATTCTAAGTTGAACGTTTAAAGATTAAGAATTATGGCAAAGAAAACAGTCACTTCTAAGAAGAGAAACGTGAGGGTGAACGCCATCGGCCAACTCCACGTACACAGTTCTTTCAATAATATTATCGTTTCGCTGGCAAACGACGAGGGTCAGGTGATCTCTTGGTCGTCGGCCGGTAAGATGGGCTTCCGTGGTTCTAAGAAGAACACCCCGTACGCTGCCCAGATGGCAGCAGAGGATTGCGCAAAGGTTGCTTACGACCTGGGTCTGCGCAAGGTGAAGGCCTATGTGAAAGGCCCCGGTAACGGTCGTGAGTCCGCTATCCGTGCCATCCATGGTGCAGGTATCGAGGTGATGGAGATTATCGACGTTACCCCACTGCCACACAACGGATGCCGTCCTCCGAAGCGTCGTAGAGTTTAATTTTATTTTTTAAAGATTATGGCAAGATATTTAGGACCGAAATCAAAAGTTGCCCGCCGATTTGGAGAAGCCATCTTCGGCCCGGACAAAGTTTTGTCCCGCAGGAACTTCCCCCCGGGACAGCATGGCAACAACCGTCGCCGCAAGCAGTCGGAGTATGCAGTCATGCTGGCAGAGAAGCAGAAGGCCAAGTATACCTATGGAGTACTTGAGCGTCAGTTCCGTAATATGTTTGAGAAGGCTGCAAAGGCCGACGGTATTACCGGTGAGGTGCTGCTCCAGAATCTGGAGAGCCGACTCGACAATGTAGTGTTCCGTCTTGGTATTGCTCCTACCCGCGCTGCTGCCCGTCAGTTAGTGGGACACAAGCATATCACCGTTGATGGTCAGGTTGTTAACATCCCCTCTTACGCTGTGAAACCGGGCCAGATCGTTGGCGTCCGTGAGAAGTCAAAGTCTCTCGAGGTCATCGAGGCAGCCCTTGCAGGCTTCAACCACAGCAAGTATCCTTGGATCGAGTGGGATGAGAACTCTAAGAGCGGTAAGTTCCTCCACAAGCCGGAGCGTGCCGACATCCCTGAGAACATTAAGGAGCAGTTAATCGTTGAGTTGTACTCTAAGAACTAAATCATTAAATTAATGGCGATATTAGCATTTCAAAAACCTGATAAAGTCGTAATGTTGGAGG
>Ga0247608_10003335_pt1 | contig 18885 bp, 16 predicted proteins | sample 176DNAGHGlowgp2_FD_193490 | JGI IMG/M metagenome (GOLD analysis project Ga0247608, IMG submission 193490) | Sheep rumen microbial communities from Palmerston North, Manawatu-Wanganui, New Zealand - 1766 DNA GHGlow gp2 | ecosystem: Host-associated > Mammals > Digestive system > Stomach > Rumen ...
TTTCCTGAGGGCGACAGGTATTTCTTTGCCACCAACAGGATAATCACCAGCAAGATGATTACCAGGAGGAAAACTCCTATGCTATATGCTATAAACTGAGCCATATTTTTACTTTTTTACCTTTTTACTTTTTTACCTTTATATGTTCAGTCCAGAGAAACACATCATCGCCATAGCCATGAGACCAACGGTGATAAACACGATACCGAGGCCCTGCAGGGGCTTGGGTACATCCGAATACTGCATCTTCTCGCGGATGGCACCCATAGCCACGATGGCCAGTGCCCAACCGATACCAGAGCCGAAGCCATAGACGACGGCATCGAAGATAGAGGTGATGGCCTGCGAGTTGCTGGGATCCATGAGGATGCGCTGCTGCATGAAGAGCGAAGCACCCATGATGGCGCAGTTAACGGCAATCAGCGGCAGGAAGATACCGAGGGCGGCATAGAGCGAGGGAGAGTACTTCTCGACCGTCATCTCCACCAGCTGCACCATACCGGCAATCACAGCGATAAAGAGGATAAACGACAGGTAGCTGAGGTCGACACCCTCTACAAGGCAATCAGGACCCAGCACCTTGGTCTGCAACAGATAGTTAACGGGAACGGTCACCGTGAGCACGAAGGTCACAGCAAGTCCGAGGCCCAATGAGGTCTTCACCGTCTTCGACACAGCAAGGTAGGAACACATGCCGAGGAAGAAGGCGAAAATCATATTGTCGACAAAAATCGACCTAAACAGTAATGATATTGCGTGTTCCATAACTTACTTCTCCTTATAAAAATATGCACGATGTACCCAAATCACACAACCCACGAGAATCAGCGCCATGGCTGGCATCGTCATCATACCGTTGTTCACATAGCCGAAGTCATAGCAGGCATCAGGAATGATCTGGAAGCCCAGCAGTGAGCCGCGGCCCAGCAGTTCACGAACAGCACCTACGATAACCAGGATCATAGCATAGCCAAGACCATTGCCCACACCATCGAGGAACGAGGGCCAGGGCTTGTTCTGCATGGCAAACGCCTCGAGGCGGCCCATCAGGATACAGTTGGTAATGATCAGACCTACATACACAGAGAGCTGAACGCTCACGTCGTAGGCGAAAGCTTTCAGAATCTGAGACACGATGGTTACGAGAGCAGCCACAACCACCAACTGCACCACGATACGGATGCGGTTAGGAATGGTGTTGCGGATGATAGAGATGATCACATTCGAGAAAGCAGTAATCACCGTCACAGCCAGTCCCATCACAATGGCAGGCTTCAACTGCGAAGTCACAGCCAATGCCGAGCAGATACCCAGTACCTGAATCAGGATCGGGTTGTCGAGGTTCAGCGGATTGCAGAATACCTCCTTATTTTGTTTACTGAATAATGCCATATCTTAGTCCTCCTTTGCTTTTGTTTCACTATTCAACGAGTCCTGCTCGCACTGCTTCATCTGATCGCTGAAAAGCTCCATCGCATTTGAGCAGGCTGTTTTCAGGCAGTCCTTCAGCATGGCGTCGACACCATTAGAGGTGAGCGTAGCGCCAGTGACGCAGTCTACCTGTGTTGCAGGGTCCTCCACCTTCTTCACCACCGAGAGCACAACGTCGTAGTTGTCACCATAGACGCGCTTACCGATGAACTTCTCCTGCCAAGCCTGGGAATCCTTGATCTCTGCACCCAGACCTGCAGTCTCGCTCTCATGATTGAAATAGACACCAAAGACGGTAGGCTGCTGACGATTGTGCAGGGCGATATAACCGCTGATGCCGCCCCAGAGGCCCATGCCCTTGAGCTGTACGACCATAACATTCTCGCCATCGATATTACACATATAATACTTGCGTCCATCCTTCTCGGCCTCGGCCTTCACGACCTCTGCATACTTGGCTTCTGCCTCAGCACCGTCGAGATTACGAATATTGAGCGAATAGAGGATCTGCTTCTTCACATCGAGGGCCACGTTAGCATCCTGCATCGGCTTCAGGGCCTGATAGACGAAGGCCAGCAGGAAGGCCACAATGACCACAAGTATCGCGCTATATATAATAATGTACGCGTTAGAGTTTGTATTCAGTTTCATGATTTACCTCCTCTCTTTAAACGTTTCGAGATATTACGCTCCACGATGAAATGGTCAATCGTAGGCGCGAACATGTTACCAAAGAAGATGGCGAGCATCATACCCTCAGGATAGCCGGCATTCATCACACGGATGATGATGGCCATCGCACCAATCAGGAATCCATAGATAAACTGTCCGGTGGTTGTGCGGCATGAGGTGACAGGGTCGGTAGCCATGAACACGGCACCGAAGGCAAAACCACCCAGCACAAAGTGATGCCACCAGGTCATCGACTGGCCCGTCTGCTCAAAGATGATAGCCATCAAGGCACCACCCACGAATACGCTGAGCATGGTGCGCCAAGAGGCAATGCCCATCCACAGCAGGAGAACGGCACCGATGGCGATGGCTATGACGGAGGTCTCACCGATAGAGCCAGGGATAAAACCACAAATCATGTCGCATATAGAAGCGTCGGGGTTGACACCCTGAGCCATCTGTCCGAGCGGTGTGGCTGCGGTGAATCCGTCAGGCAGGTCGTTACCCAGTCCGAAGATAGAGCTCTGGGCCACCCAAACGGTATCACCCGTCATCTTGGAGGGATAGGCGAAGAAGAGGAACATACGGGCTGCGACGGCAGGATTGAAGATGTTCATGCCCGTGCCACCGAAGATCTCCTTACAGAAGATGACGCTGAAGGCGCAAGCCAGAGCCAGCATCCACAGCGGACAGCCGATAGGAATAATCAACGGGATAATGATACCTGAAACGAGGTAACCCTCCTGGATTTCCTCACCCTTCCACTGGGCCCAGGCAAACTCAATACCCAGACCTACAATGTAGCTCACCAGAATCTTTGGCAGTACAGCGAGGAAACCATAGCAGAAGATCTCGCAGAATGAGGCAGAAGCCAGCGTTCCTGCAGCGAGATAGTTCTGATATCCGATATTGTACATACCGAACAGCATGGCAGGCATCAGGGCGATGACCACCATACTCATAATGCGCTTCGAGTCGATGGCGTCGTGAATATTGACACCCGACTTGGAAGTATCGTTAGGCACAAGCGCAAACGTCTCAAAACCGTCGAAGACACTGCGGAAAGCATGCAGTTTGCCGCCCTCTTCGAAGCTTGGCCTCATCTTGTTAAATAAGTTTCTTATAGCACTCATGTCTTTATGCATTTTCTTTACGTAAAATGTTCAGTCCTTCACGCACAATGCGCTGCAACTCTAATTTAGAGCTATCCACAAACTCGGCCAACGCAAAGTCCTCAGGACTCACCTCATAAATGCCCAGCGCCTCCTGACGGTCGATATCGCCAGAGATGATCGCCTTGATGAGGTATTCACCGTAGATATCCATCGGCAGCACCTTGTCGTACTCACCGCTCATGATCATGTGGCGCTCACCACCCTTTACACGGGCATCGAGGGCATACGATTTCTTGCCACAGAGCCAAGAGAAGTAGCTGCGACTGACAGAGAACTGCTTGAAACGAGGCAGAATCCAGCCCAGCGTCTCGTCGGCATCGTCACCCTCAGGGATCACGGTAATCTCAGAGGTGTGGGCTCCCAGGAAGCCTTCCTTGGTGGTGGGCTTGCCTGTCAGCACATTACCATTGATAATGCGGACACTCTTCTGCGCGTCGTAGCTGTTGGAGAGCAATGTAGAGAGCTCTTCGCCAACAAGCATATCAACATGGGCAGGGCTCTTGATCTCACTACCACAAAGGGCTACCGTACGCTTCAGGTCAACCTTACCGGTATTAAAGAGGCGTCCGATGAAAAGCACCACCGTTGGGTCGCCGATAGTCCATACCACCTCACCCTTGTTGACCGGATCAAGATGGTTCACCTGCACACCCACATTGCCAGCAGGGCACTTGCCTTCGAAAACGGTCACCTCAACATCCTTCGCGCCTTCGAGTTTGGAACCAACGCCTACACCCAGATAGGTCTTTGCAATCTTAGAGAGTGCCGTCAGACCCGTCTGGAAGTCCTGCTCCTGACCCGTCACCTCGTACTCGAAGTCACAAGCCAGCGGTTTGTCTCTCAGGGCGGAAACAAAGATGGCCTTAGGCATCACCGTCGGATTCGTCGACACAGCATAGGGCAGCTGGTTGATGTAGCCGAAGATGCCAGCCTCGAGAAGCGCGTCAATGACAGCCTTACCGTCGAGTTTGGAAACATCCTTTTTGCCGAAATCCACATAACTCTGCTGGGCATCGGCATCAACCTTCACACAGAGTACTTTCCTACGTTCACCACGCACCACGGCACTTACTGTACCGCTGACAGGCGAGGCAAACTTCACTTCGGGATACTGTTTGTTGACAAACAGCGCATCCCCGGCCTTGACAGCATCGCCTTCTTTGACAACGACCTTCGGAGTAACACCCTCGAAGTCATCCGGCACCAGTGCATACTTGCCATTTGACTTCAACTGGATCTTCTTCTCCTCGGCTTTGCCCTGAAGGTTAATGTCTAAACCTTTGTGTAACTTAATTACATTTGCCATTTATTGAGATATTAAGAATAGTTGCGCAAATCGATGGCAAAATTAATAAAAAATTAGTAGACAAAACCAAAATTTCGGAAAAAAATGCCGAAATACCAATAATTTGTAGTATTTTTGCCTCGTGAAGCTATTCAAACGGTTCGTCAGCTGGACGATTTGGGGCATCATCGGTCTTAATCTGATGCTCATGGGAATCTCCCACATCCCCGCAGCGCAACGCCATATAGGCTCCTTTGTGGCCAGTATGGTAGAACGTGAATTGGGTACACGCGTCAAAGTGGGGCGCGTTGACCCAGGCTTCCTCAACCGTATCATTATCGAAGACCTCACCATCTGGGATCAGAATGAGAAGGAGATGGTTCGCGTGGCCCGTCTTTCCGCAAAGATTGACATCGGGCCATTGGTAACTGACGGAAAAATCTCCATTTCATCGGCACAACTCTTTGGTGCCCACCTCTCACTTTATCGCCGAAACGCCCAGGCGAAACCCAACTTTCAGTTTGTACTCGACTCTCTCGCCTCAAAGGATACTACGAGCCATACCCCACTCGACCTACGCATAAACACCCTGATCATGCGACATACCAATGTCAAATATGACCAGTTAGACGTGGCTCGTACAGACGGTAAGTTCAATCCTGCCCATTTAGGCATCAGCGACCTCAGTGCCAACATCAGCCTACGCACCTTAACAGACGATTCACTCAACGTCAGCGTCAAACGTCTCGGTTTCATCGAGCAATCAGGCTTCACCCTCTCGCGCCTCGGCTTTCATCTCGAGGCAGGCCGTCAGCAGGCACGACTCTCACAATTCGACCTCGAGATGCCCAGCAGCCAGCTTCACATCGACACCCTGCAGGCTACCTACTTGCTCGACAAGAATGGCCTGAAGAAAGGTTCACTTACCTATCATGGGATTATTAACAACACAAGCGTAACTCCCTCAGACCTAAGATGTTTTGAGCCATCGCTAAAGAATTCGCAGAGACCTATCGTCCTTACTGCCGACTTCAGCGGTACAGACTCAGGGCTCAGTCTTAAACAGCTCATCGTCAGCACAGAACAGCGTGATATCGACATCCGTGCCAACGGATGGATTCAGAACTTCAGTCCACAAGCCTCTTGGCATCTGCAGCTCGACAACCTAACCTTTGCCGACACCAGTCTCGACTTCCTCACGAAGGCTATCCCCCAGTTACCGAAAGAACTCACCCGCATCGGCAGCCTCCAGATGAGCGGTATCTGTGACCGTTCGCCTCAAGGCTCTGGAACCCTGAAGACATCCATCCGCTCAGGTATTGGCAATGTCGACATACAGTTGGATATGAATGACAGTCAGGCTTTCAGCGGACAGGTAGAGACAGAGGGTATCAACCTGCGCCAATTGCTCGACAATTCCAAGTTTGGCAACTTAGCCACGAAACTGACCGTCAGCGGACAGCTTCACGACAAACAGAAGCCCGATGTTGCCATCGACGGCACCATCCACCATCTCGACTACGACGGCTACGCCTTCAATGACATCGCACTTGGCGGTCAGTATGCCAAAGGAGCCCTCACAGGCCATATCGCTGCTGAAGCAGCAAATATCAAGCTCTCCGACCAATGGGACGGCGTTACGATGGGAGGCTATCTTCTGGCCGATTTCACCGGCCATAACCTCAACGACCTCCAAGGCGAGGTGCACATCAGCAACTTCAGCCTTAGTGCCACCGAAAAGAAACCCGCCTATTACCTCGACCACCTCGACCTCTCCTCCAATTTTGATGAAGGCATCCACTTCCTCAAGCTGAATAGTGACTTTGCCGAAGCCGAGGTGAGCGGACAGTTCGACTATGCCACGTTGCTGCAGAGCATCGTCAGTGCTTTAGGCTCGAAGCTTCCCACCCTGCCAGGACTACCGAAATACAGCCGACAGAGCAACAACAACTTCGCCCTACACCTTCTCGTCACTAAGACCGACTGGCTGCATCGCTTCCTCAACATCGACCTCGACTTGCCTAAGCCCGTCTTGCTCGAAGCACGCGTGAACGACAAGACTCACGAACTCTACCTCGACGGCCACATGCCCGACTTCACCTACAACGGCACACGCTATGCCGACGGTATCATCCGTATCACCTCACCCGTCGACACCATGAAGTGCGAAGCCAGCATCACCACTTTCACGGACAATGGTCATAACCTTGGTCTTAAACTGCTCGCAAACGCCAGTCAGAACAATCTCACCACCACCCTGCGCTGGGACAACCACTTCCCGGAAAAGCAGATGAGCGGTGAGTTCAACGCCATCATGCAGCTCTACCGTAACCTCGCTGACAAGCCCGAGGCTCATGTGCGCGTACAACCCTCACACATCATCCTTAATAACAGCACCTGGAACGTAGAGCCCTCCGACATCATCTACCACGACAACTACCTACTCGTCGACCATTTCTCACTGCACCACAACCAGCAGCATATCATCATTGACGGCATCGCCTCGAAACATGAGAACGACTCACTCACCGTCGACCTCAACGAGGTGGAAGTAGGCTATATCCTCGACCTTGTCAACTTCCATAGCGTTGAGTTCAGCGGGAAGGCCACAGGACGCGCCCATGCCTCGTCGCTACTGGGTAAGTTTGCTGCCAATGCCGACCTCCGCGTCGACGACTTCAAGTTCGAGCGCGGCCACATGGGTGTGCTACATGCGAAAGCCAATTGGAACCAGGAGCTCGAGCAGATAGACATCAACGCCGTCGCTGATGACGGTCCTGACGCCAAGACCCTCATCAACGGCCATGTATCGCCCATCCATGAGAACATTGACCTCGCCATCGAGGCTCAAGGCACTGCCATCGCCTTCATGCACAACTTCACCAGCAGCTTCCTCACCAGCATCGATGGCCACGCCGTTGGCAATGCCCGTGTAGCGGGTCCGCTTGACAACATCAACCTCACAGGCCAGATCATCGTTACCGATGGTGAAGCTACCGTGACGCCACTCAACACCACCTACACGCTGAAAAACGATACTGTCGTGATGATTCCTGATGATATCCAACTGCGCCATATGGCCCTCTACGACCGCGATGGCCACGAGGCATTCCTCTCTGGCGGCATCCATCACGAACATCTGACAAGCCTCACTTTCGACCTCGAAGTTGAAGCCGAGAACTTGCTGGGCTATGATTTCGGCGACTTCGGTGACAGCTCGTTCTATGGCACAGTCTATGCCTCGGGCAATGTCGATATCCACGGACGTGACAACGATGTCACCATCAACTGCAACGTCACACCCCAACCCGGCTCTGTCTTCGTCTACAATGCTGCGAGTCCTGACGCCATCTCCAAGCAGGAGTTCATCGAGTGGGAATCGAGCACCACTGCCTCAGGCACTATTACGAAGACAGCTCCCGCCCGTGCCTCGGATACCGATATCTACATCAACTTCCTCATCAACGCCACGCCAGAGGCCACCGTGCGCCTGCTGATGGATGCAGCCACCAACGATTACATCACCCTTTATGGCGACGGCACCATCCGCGCTTCATTCCACAACAAGGGTGCATTCAACATGTTTGGCACCTATACCATTGACCATGGAACCTATGGTATCACCATCCAGAACATCATCAAGAAGAATTTCACCTTTAACCCAGGCGGCACAATCATCTTTGGGGGCGATCCTTACGACGCAGCCCTCAACCTGCAGGCCGTCTATACCGTCAACGGTGTAAGCCTTTCCGACCTCAATATCGGCAACTCGTTCACCAACAATACTATTCGCGTGAACTGTCTGATGAATATTGGTGGCCAGCCAAATGCCCCACAAGTAGATTTTGACCTGGAAATGCCCACCGTCAATGCCGACGAGCAGCAGATGGTGCGTTCTGTCATCAACGGTCAGCAAGAGATGAACCAGCAGGTGCTCTACCTTCTCGGCATCGGACGATTCTATAACCAAGGTAACAACAACAGCAATAGTGAGCGCCCAGATCAGACATCACTGGCCATGCAGAGCTTCCTCTCTGGCACGCTCTCCACGCAGATCAACACCCTGCTGAGCCAGTTTATCAAGAACGACAACTGGAGCTTTGGCGCCAACATCTCCACAGGCAATGAAGGCTGGCACAACGCCGAGTATGAAGGCATCATCAATGGTCGTATGCTTCATAACCGGCTACTCTTCAACGGACAGTTCGGCTATCGTGACAATGCCACCCAGGCCAATCCTTCATTTATTGGCGACTTCGATGTACAGTACCTGCTGTTGCCCAACGGTAATCTTGCACTGAAAGTCTACAACCAGACCAACGACCGTTACTTCACGAAGTCGAGCCTCAACACACAGGGCATCGGTCTCATCATGAAGAAAGACTTCGATGGTTTCGGTGATTTATTCTCTTCAAAGAAAAAGAAGAAAAAAAGAGAGAAGAAATAGTCCTTCTCTCCTCAACTGCTTCCTATATAGAGGAACACCATTCCCAACAACACCAGCGCCAAATCGACGACCTTCGCCTTCAGGTTACGCTCATGGAAGAACCATGCCCCGAAGAGGAAGCTCACAATCACGCTACCTCGTCGAATCATCGACACAATCGAGATCATCGCCTCGGGCAGACTCAGGGAATAGAAATACATAAAATCAGCCATAGAGAGGAAAACACTCACCCCTAAGATCGACCACGACCAATGGTACGGTGTCGTCTGCTCATGCTTCGGCCACCACAGCAGCCACAGCATCACGCCCATCATCGCGCACTGGTAGATGTTATACCACGACTGCACCATCATACGATCCAGTCCAACACCCCCGTTCTCCACGGGCGCCATCAGATACTTGTCATAGAGCCCACTCACGGCTCCCAGCAGCGCCGCTCCCACAATCATATAGATCCAGTGGTCGTGCTTGAAGTCGATACCCTCCTTCTTGCCACTACGGCTCAGCATCAGAAACGACATCACAGCCAGCAACACACCAATCCATTGCCACACGTTCAGTCGCTCACCAAAAAACAAGAGAGCACCCACCAACACCATCACAGGCCGCGTAGCGTTGATAGGCCCCACAATCGTCAGAGGCAGATGCTTCATGCCAAAGTAACCCAAAATCCAACTCGACAGCACGATGAACGCTTTCAGCAAGATATATTTGTGCATTTCCCAGCCACCACTCGCTGTATACAAAATGGTGCCGTCGAGCACAGTCGTCGTACCGCTCAGAACGATAAACGGCAGAAAAATCAGACTCGAGAATAGCGTATTCAAAAACAAAACAGGAATCACCGCATTGTCCTTCAACGCTTGTTTCTTCAGAGAATCATAGCAGCCCAACAGAGCTGCAGACATAAAAGCTAGTATCAGCCACATCACTAATATTCTATTTTTTCAAGGAACAGCGCATTACCGGGCATGCTCTCGCCAGCCTCCGTGCGCCGCTTACCTTCTATCACTTTACAAAAATCTACGAGTGAGAGTCGTCCACGACCCACATCGATCATCGTACCCACTACGGCCCGTACCATATTCCTCAGAAAACGGTTTGCTGTAATACGGAAATACCATGTTGTTGGGGATGTCTGAACCCAGCGCGCTTCTGTAACGTGGCAGAGCGTGGTCTTCACATCAGCTCCCGCCTTGCAAAAAGCCCCGAAGTCGTCATAACCCGTCAGCAGCAGCCCTGCCTCGTTCATCTTCTGGAAGTCGAGTGGATAATGTAGCTCACACGAGTATGCCCTACAAAACGGATCTTTCGTCGTATGAATATAATAGTGATACGTGCGCGAGGTGGCCGAGAATCTCGCATGCATCTCCTCGCTGACAGGTTCCACTTTCTCTACCGCAATGTCATAAGGCAGCAATCGGTTCAGCTTATATGTCAGCTGTGTGCAATCCAAGGCTCCGTCATAGTCGAAGTGCGCCACCATCATACGCGCATGTACCCCAGCGTCCGTACGACCTGCACCTGTCACACCTATCTCTTGGCGCAACAATGTCGACAACGCCCCTTGCAGTCTCGCCTGCACCGAATCGCCGTTGGGCTGTATCTGCCACCCATGGTAGCGTGTCCCATCATAGCTAAAAGTAACAAAATATCTCATTTCCAGCTACAAAGAATCTCCCCTTTCTATGCTTCACCTTTAGGGAGTTCGAAAGGCGCGATGCCTTGGGGTTGTTGTTCAGGAATGCGGATGGGACCAAATGCATTTTCATAGCGCATGATATTCTCTTGAAGAGCACCAAGAAGACGTTTAGCGTGCTCAGGAGCAAGGATGACCCGACTCTTAACCTGGGCCTTGGCGACACCTGGGAGGACGCGGGCAAAGTCGATGATGAAGTCACTACTTGAATGGGTAATAATGGCGAAGTTGGCATATTCTCCCTGCGCCACATCCTGTGGAAGTTCCAGTTGCAGCCCTTGCTGCTGGTCGTTTTGTTCTTTCATACCTACTCTATTTATTCATAATTTGGGTGCAAAATTAGGGAAAAGTTTTTATTATCCAAAATAAAACGTGTATAATTTTGTATTTCGACAGAATTGCACTACCTTTGCAATATGATATTCTATTTTTCAGGTACAGGCAATACGCGCTGGGTAGCTGAGCAGATAGCCAAGGGCATCGGTGAGGCGTTGGTATCCATCCCCGACATGATCAGGGAAGGACGCTATGAATTTGAGTTGCGCGAAGGGGAAAGAATCGGTTTTTGTTTTCCCACGCATGGGTGGCAAGTGCCAAGGATATGTAGGAACTTTATCCGCCAGCTGTCACTGAAGAATAAAACAAGTACGACATTCTGCTGGGGACTTACCACCTGTGGAGACAATACAGGTGAGACAATGACTATTCTGAATAAAGAATTACAAGCAATAGGACTACAGGCGGAAACGGTTTTCTCAGTGGTGATGCCTGAGAGTTACGTATGTCTGCCGTTTATGAAGACGGATCCTGAGGACCGCGAGCGTTGGAAGATTGAGAATGCGGAACGGCAGTTGTATCATATCATCAGCATCATCAAGGACTGCAAGAGAGGCATCGAGGAGCTGGAGAAAGGGGCCACTCCCCGACTCTACTCATACGTTATTGGTGCTTACTTCAATGCACGAATGGTTACAGACAAGAAATTCATGGTAGATCCGGATGTATGTATCCAGTGCGGCAAGTGCGCGAAAATATGCCCTGTGGACAACATAAAAGGTACACCGCCGAAATGGATTCATAACGGGAGGTGTACCTGTTGTCTGGCGTGCTATCACTATTGTCCAACCCATGCGATTAATTACGGAAAAATCACAAGGAAACGAGGACAGTACTATTTCAATAAACGCGTGGACCAAAGATAGAGGTGCCAATGCGCACCATTGTGGAGTGGGTATCGATGGCGATGAGATAGTCGTCGCTCATACCCCACGAGCGTTCACAGAAAGCATCATCATCGTTAAAATATTTCTCTTTAATTTCTACGAAGAAATCGGCAGCAGTCTGCATCTCGCGACGGATCTGGTCGCGGTTATCAGTGAGTGAGGCCATCATCATAAGACCACAAATCTGTACGTGTTGCATCTCTTTCCATTCACCGTCTGCGAGAAGCTCACGACATGCATCAAGGGTAAGACCATATTTGGTGGTTTCTTCAGCGATATGGAGTTCGAGAAGCACCTTTACAACTCGACCAAAACGTTCTGCTTGGCGATTAATCTCTTTCAGAAGCTTCAGAGAGTCAACGGCCTCTATCATAGATACATATGGAACAATATACTTCACCTTGTTAGTCTGCAGGTGGCCAATAAAATGCCACTCAATATCCGAAGGTAGTGAGTTATGTTTCTGACGGAGTTCCTGTTCGTGGCTCTCACCAAAGACACGCTGACCTTCCTCATAGGCGGCCATAATATACTCGTTGGGGTGATACTTGGAAATTGCCACAAGGCGTGTACCCTGTGGCAATGTGTCGAGTATTTGGTGCAAATGCCCTTTAACGTCGTACATAATTATCATTTCTTTTCATGTTCATAGACATCCATAATGGTTGTCTCAGCAACGGAGGCGATGACATAATCAATCATAGTGCCGCCCATCACTTCTTCTATGTTCTTGACTGCGCCATTAAAAGTGCCTGCTTGCACGAGGTATGTAACAGCGGAACGTTTCTCTTTCTCAGTTTTCTCGTCGATGGTAATGAACTGAAGTTTGGCCTTAAACCAACGATCAGCCATTTCGTCATCGGAAAAGAAAATCTCCTTGTAGGCGGCCTTCTTGATGTCGGTAACATCGAATTCACCACTGATATAGGATGACATTTCCTCTATGATGCGCTCCTCGGCCTCGCTGAAGCTGAGGGCATCGACGACATATGCTTCTGTTACTTTCTTCTGCAAACCGTCTTCCATAACTTTTTCATAACGGATTTTGCACTCAAACCAAATTGCTGTTTTGCTTCTCATTGTTTATTTCTTTTCTGTTGTATTTGTTGTCTTATTATCTTCTTCAGCCTGCTTCTTGCGAATGCCAAGATAATCCTTATCAAGTTCCTTCATCTTCTTGGTGGTAAGTTGGTCGATAATCTCCGAAGCAATACGTTGTGACTTCTCGTTACCGAGGTTAGCAGCTTTGGCCAGTTCGGCCTCTTTCTTGGCGAGTTCTTCGGTCACCGACTTACTACGCACCATGAAATCCTTCTCAGAAAGGTTCATCTTATCCTTATTGTAAATCTTTGAAAGGATAGCATCAGCCTCGCGTTGGAACTGTTTACGGAAAATCTGTTCTGCCTTAGCCTGATATTCACGCATCTTGCGGTCATCAACCCTTACAGAGTCGTTCTGCTGGGTACGCATACGGACAATGGAGTCGATGGCAGCTGAGTCAAGATCGGCACCAAGACCAAAGAGTGTAGGATCATCGTCCATAAGGTCGTCGGGGATGGGTTCCTCTACAGGTTTTACGAACTCTACATCGTCGGGGCTGGGTAACATGTAGAAATAGGCGCCCACGATGGAGAGAGCGATGATGACTGCAGCGAGGCCCGTGATGACCGAACGACGCAGTACTTGACGGGTGACAATGGCCTTGTAGAAGTCTGTCACCGAGGGATAGCGTTTGGAAGGATCTTCGTCGGTGGCTTTGGCAACAACGCTTTTCAGTTCAAGAGGCAAACCTGCCGACTCATAAAGCCAGGCCAGAAAGCGACCTAAAGAGTAGACATCGCAACGGGCGTCGATCTTACCGCCATTGAACACTTCGGGGGCAACAAACTTTTCGTCGCCTTCCCATAGCACATCTTGCTCGAGTTTCTGGTAATAAGATCCGTGACAAAGCAGTCGCACAGTATTGTCGACCTTGCGCGCCAACACATTGTCAGGGGCAAAGCAGACATGGAAGATGTCGTGGCTATTAAGTTCCTCGGTAAGCGTACAGAGATCCCGGATAGTTTCATCGATAAAATTCTTCTTTGCCACAACAGCAGGATTCTCATTGATGAGTTGTGCGAATGAGATAAAGTGTCCCACCTCAACAGCAATAGCATAGACGCCATCATCACCCTCGTTAGGTTTGAAATGCAGTTGGTGGCGGTCGCGGATGTTCTCCATCGCTTCTGCCTCACTTCTGACGAATTTGCCGAAGGAGATATGATCGGCAACCTCGTCGTGGAACTCGACAAAGTTAGAATACTTGCCATCAATAAGCCTTTTATAGAAAAAGCCGTAAGGCATGCGCATCTTCGTGGTCTGCCGTTTGTCACGGGTTTCCAATAATTCCTCGAAATTCACCTTATAAACTACGATTTACTTATTTACCATTTATGATTTTCCCCTTTGAGGGAACAAAATCGATGCAAAGGTACACATTTTTTTTTAATTCGTACGTTTTTTCAGATTTTATGTGTACTTTTGCACGCAAATTAGGAAATAGTAAATTGTAAATCGTCAAATTGTAAATCAAAACGATGCCAGAAATATCTGTCCGCGGCCTTGAGATGCCCGAATCACCTATCCGAAAGCTGGCCCCATTGGCTGCAGCCGCCAAGAAACGGGGCACAAAGGTGTATCATCTGAACATCGGCCAACCCGACCTTCCAACACCTCAAGTAGGACTTGACGCTCTAAAGCAGATTGACCGTGAAATCCTGGAGTATTCACCCTCACAAGGTTATCTTAGCTACCGCGAGAAATTGGTGGACTATTATGCTAAGTATAACATCAATGTGACGGCTGAGGATATCATCATCACCAGTGGCGGTTCGGAGGCAGTATTGTTTGCATTCCTGAGCTGCCTGAATCCTGGCGACGAAATTATCGTGCCCGAGCCTGCCTATGCCAATTATATGGCCTTTGCCATCTCGGCAGGTGCTAAGATACGTACCATCGCTACCACTATCGAGGAGGGGTTCTCGCTGCCAAAAGTAGAGAAGTTTGAAGAACTCATCAACGAGCGCACAAGGGCCATCATGATATGCAACCCCAACAACCCGACAGGCTACCTCTACACTCGCCGCGAGATGAACCAGATACGCGACTTAGTAAAGAAGTACGATTTGTATCTCTTCTCCGACGAGGTATATCGTGAGTACATCTACACAGGGTCGCCATATATCTCAGCATGCCATCTGGAAGGTATCGAGCAGAACGTGATTTTGATTGACTCAGTGTCGAAACGCTACTCGGAATGCGGAATCCGTATTGGTGCGCTGATTACGAAGAACACCGAGGTGAGAAAGGCTGTGATGAAGTTTTGCCAAGCCCGCCTTTCTCCTCCGCTCATCGGACAAATTGTAGCAGAAGCTTCATTGGATGCCCCAGAGGAATATTATCGTGATGTGTACGATGAATATGTGGAGCGTCGAAAGTGTCTGATTGATGGACTGAACCGCATCCCTGGTGTGTATTCGCCAATTCCGATGGGTGCCTTCTATACCGTTGCCAAGTTGCCTGTAGACAATGCGGAGGAGTTCTGCCGCTGGTGTCTCTCCGAGTTCGAGTATGAGGGCGAAACAGTAATGATGGCACCAGCTGCAGGATTCTACACCACGCCGGGTGCAGGCATTAATCAGGTGCGTATCGCTTACGTCTTGAAGAAAGAGGACCTTGAGAGGGCACTCGTGGTTCTGCGTAAGGCATTAGAAGCTTATCCGGGTAGAGTGGATGATTGATTTATCAATATTGAAAATTGAATCTACCTCTTTTCATAGCAAGAAAAATCTATAGTGATCAAGGCGACAAGCGAAAGGTGAGTCGCCCTGCCATACGTATAGCCACCGTTGGTGTTGCCATTGGATTAGCGGTGATGATTGTCACCGTAAGCGTGGTACTAGGTTTCAAGCACAGCATCCGTGACAAGGTGGTGGGCTTCGGCAGTCATATCCAGATACATAACGTGATGACCTATAGTGGTGGCACACAGCATCCCATCTGCGTGGATGACAGTCTGACGAAAGCCATCAACGGCATCGAGGGAGTGGCTAATGCACAACGATTCACGATGACACAGGGCATTCTCAAGACTGATGACGATTTCCTTGGTGTGATGTTCAAAGGCATAGGTCCGGAATACAATACAAGCTTTCTTAAAACGCACCTTATAGAGGGTGAAATACCCCAGTTCAGTGATTCGACAAGCCATTACCAGCTGCTTATTTCACAAATGATTGCCGACAAATTAAGATTGAAGGCCGGAGACAAAGTATATGCCTATTTCATTGACGAGGGTGATGTCAGGACGCGCCGATATACTATTTGCGGCATTTACCAAACAAACATGACACGCTTTGATGAGAATCTCTGCATAACTGACCTTTATACAGCCAACAAGCTGAATGGCTGGCAAAAGAAACAGGCAACAGGCGTGGAGGTTAACGTCAAGGACTTCGAGCACCTGGCGGATATTGAGGAAAGGTTTATCATCCGCATTAACCGCACCTCCGACAGCGAGGGCAACATCATGACGACTGAAACCATCTACGAGCTCTATCCGCAAGTATTCTCCTGGTTGGAGTTGCTTGATATCAACGTATGGATAATCCTTGTGCTAATGGTCTGTGTGGCGGGGTTTACGATGATCAGCGGTCTGCTCATCATCATCCTCGAGCGCACACAAATGATTGGCACATTAAAAGCACTGGGTGCACGGAACAAAACTATCCGCAAGACATTTCTCTGGTTTTCTGTATTTATCATCAGCCAAGGACTACTTTGGGGTAACATTGTGGGTATCGGCATAGTACTTATACAGCAGTATACAGGCATCATCCATCTTGACCCTCGCACTTACTATGTAAGTGAGGCTCCAATGGAGTTAAACCTAACACTCATTGCACTCATCAATGTGACAACACTACTGATCTGTGTCTTCGTGCTTATCGCACCGAGTTATCTCATTTCACATATCCACCCAGCAAAATCGATGAGATACGAATAAATTTGTTCTATTTATCCACTATTCTTATATTTTTCGCTAATAAAGATAAAAAATTGCACATTTTTTTTTGAAATGTGCAGAAAATGATATACCTTTGCACAAAATTTTAAAATTTGTGCAATTTTTAGATGGAAACTATTAGCTGTTTTAATGCTTTGATCCAAAAGGCCATCGTGGATAACTGGAATGAAGATGCGCTTACCGACTATCAGGGTATCACACTTCAGTTCCATGATGTAGCACGCAAAATCGAGAAAGTACATATATTATTCGAGAACAGCGGTGTATTGAAGGGTGACAAAATTGCCATCTGCGGTCGTAACTCAGCCCACTGGGCCGTTGCCTTTCTAGCTACACTGACCTATGGTGCGGTGGCTGTACCCATCCTGCATGAGTTCAACGGCGAGCAAATCCAAAACATTGTGAACCACTCTGGTTCAAAATTACTCTTTATCGGTGATTTTGCTGTGAAAACCATCGATCCAGAGGCTATGCCTGATCTCGAGGCCATTATCAACATTCCCGATTTTTCGCTGATGCTCTCACGTTCAGATAAGGTTACGTACGCACGCGAACATCTTAATATGATGTTTGGCAGCAAATACCCGAAAGCTTTCCGTGCAGAACACGTCAGCTATCATATCGACGACCCCGAGGAGTTAGCACTTATCAACTATACTAGCGGTACAACTGGTCACTCAAAGGGGGTGATGCTACCCTACCGTACGTTGTGGAGCAATGTGGAATTTATCATCCGCATCCTAGGCCGCCAAGTTAAGGCTGGGGATAATATGTTGAGTATTCTGCCGATGGCCCATATGTACGGAATGGCCGTTGAGTTCCTCTTTGGCTTCTGCAACGGCTGTCACCTATTCTTCCTGACGCGACTGCCGAGTCCAGCGATCATCGCGAAAGCTTTTGCCGAAGTGAAGCCCGCTGTAATCATTACTGTACCACTGATTATCGAAAAGATTATCCGTAAGAAAGTATTCCCCAAGATTCAGAACAACCGTATGCGCCTGCTCCTACAGATGCCTATCGTGAATAAGAAGGTCAAGGAGCGCATCTGTCAGGAGGTTCTTAATGCTTTCGGTGGCAAGATGTACGAGGTCATTGTGGGTGGTGCAGCCCTGTCGAAAGAAGTAGAAGAGTTCTTGCTCTCCATCAACTTCCCCCTTACCGTGGGTTATGGTACCACCGAGTGTGCACCGCTTATCTCATTCTGCGACTATCACGACTTCGTGAGTGGTTCGTGTGGTCAGCCTGTCGACCGTATGGAAGTGAAGATTCTGAGTCGCGACCCTCAGAACATTGCTGGTGAGATCGTAACCAAGGGTACGAACTTGATGACGGGTTATTACCTAAACGAGGAGGCTACCCGCGAGGCTATTGACGAGGAAGGCTGGTATCACACAGGCGACCTTGGGACGATGTCGGAGGATGGGCATATTTTCATCCGTGGACGCCTGAAGAATATGTTATTGGGGGCCAACGGCCAGAACGTGTATCCAGAGGAAATTGAGGACAAACTTAACACGATGGCAATGGTATCGGAAAGCATCGTGGTACAGAAGGGCGACAAGCTCGTGGCACTCGTTTATCCCGACAAGGACGAGGTTGTAAGCTTCAGTCAACAAGAGTTGGAGAACATCATGGAACAGAACCGCAAAGAACTGAACGAGCAATTGCCTGTCTACAGTCGCATCTCGGCGATTATCCTCCACAAAGAGGAGTTTGCCAAGACGCCTAAAAAAAGTATCAAACGCTACTTATATCAGAATATCTAATCGATTATGGGACAAATAGGAAGTTTTAATACGCTTATCCAAAAAAGCATTATTGACAATTGGGACCGCGATGCGCTGACCGATTTCAAGGGCCAGACCCTGCAGTTCCATGATGTAGC
>Ga0247608_10003337_pt1 | contig 18879 bp, 17 predicted proteins | sample 176DNAGHGlowgp2_FD_193490 | JGI IMG/M metagenome (GOLD analysis project Ga0247608, IMG submission 193490) | Sheep rumen microbial communities from Palmerston North, Manawatu-Wanganui, New Zealand - 1766 DNA GHGlow gp2 | ecosystem: Host-associated > Mammals > Digestive system > Stomach > Rumen ...
CGAAACAGGTACAACAAAGACTGTGGCACAAGAGTTGCAAAAGCAACTGGGTGCCGATATCGAGAGCATTGAGGCCGAAGAGCCGTACACGGGAATCTTTCAGGAGACCATACAGCGCGGACAACGCGAGATGCAGAGTGGCAACTGGCCTGCACTGAAACCGTTCAAGAAAAAGATTCAGCAGTACGACATCATCTTTCTGGGCTACCCCATCTGGTTTGGTACCTACGCCAATCCTATTGCCACTCTGGTCAAGAACAACGACTTCGCAGGCAAAACCATTGTACCCTTCTGCACCTTTGGTAGTGGCGGATTAAACACCTCATCAGATGCCCTCAAGAAGGCACTACCCAAGGCCAAAATCCAAAAGGGGTATGGTGTGCGTACAGCTAGAATCGCCTCAGCAAGCAAAGAACTCGACCGATTCTTAAAAGAGAACGGCTATAAGAAGGGTACTGTTGCCAAGTTGCCAGACTATTCCGCTCAACAGCCAGTAACAGATACCGACAAAGCCATCTTCGATGCTGCCTGTTCCAACTATCAATTCCCACTTGGCACTCCTAAGACCGTAGGGCGCCGCACCACTGACGACAGCATCGATTACAAGTTTATAGTCATGAGTCGCGGCTTCGATGGTAAAGAATCCCCCTCCACCATCTACGTCACCGTAGGTAAGCAAGAGGGGGCTAAGCCTGAATTCACCGAAGTTGTACGCTAATATCGAATACTTTTTTCCTACAAACATTGGTATTGGTGTTCGCAAAAAAGAAATCCGCTACCTCTTTTTTGGAGGTTGCGGATTTCTCATGTGGACCAGCCAGGGCTTGAACCTGGGACCTCCAGATTATGAGTCTGTTGCTCTAACCAACTGAGCTACAAGTCCGGTGCTTCAACTAAAGCGGATGCAAAGGTACAAAAAACATTAAACAATAAACATTAAACATTAAAAAATTAGTCGTTTTTAACATTTTATTCGTAACTTTGCAGCAAAAATTATCACAATGACGGGATATGTAGCAACAATCGGTATGTTCGACGGCGTACATCTGGGACATCAGTTTGTATTGCGGCATGTGGTGGATACAGCTCGCGAGACGGGACTGCAATCCATGGCCATCACCTTCGACCAGACCATGCATCGCGACCAAGTGCTGACGTCACTCAGTGCCAAACGCTTGTTGCTCTCAAAGACGGGTGTCAACCGCATCGAGGTGTTGCAGTTCACGGATGAGTTGCGCCAAATGACAGCCCGCGAATTCATGGAACGGGTACTGAAAGAACAGCTGGACGTCAAAATACTGCTGACGGGCTATGACAACCGTTTCGGACACGACCGCAAAGAAGGCTTTGCCGACTACGTCAAGTACGGACAAGAGTTTGGCATCGAGGTGAGAGCGCTGCCACCCGCGCCATCGAACGGCATGGGCATGGGTGAGGGTCCTACGATCTCGTCATCATACATCCGCCGCCTGCTGGCTGACGGTCATGTAGGCAAGGCTTCCGAGGGTCTAGGCTATCCATACACGATCTTGGGACGTGTAGAGCATGGCGAACACATCGGTACAAAATTAGGATTCCCTACAGCCAATATAGTGCCTGTGGACAAGAGCCAGCTCATACCTGCCGCTGGTGCTTATGCCGTCAAGGTGAGAATGGAGAACAGCGTAGAATGGAAGCATGGCATGATGAACATCGGCATGCGTCCCACCTTCGACGGACATCAACAGACCTTGGAGGTACACATATTCCGACTGAGCGAGGACCTTTATGGCCAGCAACTGCTGGTTTCGTTCGTAGAACGATTACGCGAGGAGCAACGCTTTGAGAGCATTGAAGCCTTGATGAGCCAACTGCAGCAGGATGCCGTACTGGCTGAACAAATACTGAATCAAGACATGGACGAGATATGAAGAAAGCAATTATATACCTGATAGAATTCATTGCCATCCAGCTGATAGTGGGATTCATCGTCACGTTGGTATGGCAACTGATAACGAAATCGGAAGACAAAACTACGGGCATGCTCATCACGACAACGGTAGCGACAGGCGTGGTGACCATCGTCATTTTCCTGTTGACACGCTGGGCAGAGGTGTCGCCAAACTGGATACGCACACGTCCGTGGCTGGTACTGATATGGAGCGTCATAGCTGCTATGGGAGCCCTGATTCCGTCTGCATGGCTACAGGAACAGATGCCTGAACTGCCCAATTTCGTAGAGAATGAATTCGACATGATACTGACTAATCGGTGGGGTTATCTGGCCATAGGTCTGCTAGCACCGTTGTCCGAGGAAATTGTGCTGCGTGGTGCCGTGTTGCGTTCATTGCTTAGCAAACCGCTCTTTGCTAATCGCTCAGAACGTTTCAATATCTGGACTGCCATCAGTATCTCGGCACTCTTCTTCGCCCTGATACACTTCAATCCGGCACAGATGCCACACGCCTTCGTCATCGGATTGCTGCTGGGCTGGATGTATTGGCGCACAGGCTCGATACTGCCTGGTGTAGCCTACCACTGGGCCAACAACAGCATCGCATACATTATATATAATATATACCCCGATCCAGACATGAAGCTCATCGACGTCTTCAAGGGTTCCGAGCTACATGTACTGATGGCTGTAGGCTTCTCGATGCTTATCTTGTTGCCTGCTATTTATCAGCTACACCTATGGATGCGAAGAGCGGAATAATAGCGGTCGTGCTGTTGGCAACGGTCATGATGACTGGCTGTCAACAGTCAGATATGCCACAGGAAAATGCCGTCTACTACTGGCGAACGGAGTGGCGAACAGACTCTGTGGAGCGTGCCTTTCTGCAGCAATATCACATTAATAAGATATATTGCCGCTTCTTCGATGTCGTCATGAACAGCGACGGTGAGCCCATGCCTAATGCCACCATTCGCTTTGTGCAAGACCAATTAGCCAATATCAAGCTTATTCCCACCGTTTTCATCACTGAGGACTGCATGCACAAGGCGCACAACGGACTGGCCAAGAAACTGGTAGACCGAATCGTGCAGATGAACGAAACCAACGACATCACGGGTGTCGACGAGTTGCAGATAGACTGCGACTATACGGCACGCAGTCGGAAGACATACTATGACTTCCTGCAAGCGGTGAGGGACGAAGCCAAGAAGCACGGCATACGGCTATCGACTACCATCCGACTGCACCAGCTGTCAATGCCCGTACCACCAGCGGATTATGGCGTGCTGATGATATACAACACAGGTGATCCCAATAAATTCAACGAACGCAACCCCATTTTAGACATACGCGACGTCCAACCCTATCTTCGCTATTTGGCCGACTACGAACTGCCGTTGGCAGCCGCCTACCCTACCTTCCGCTGGATTCGCAACTATCAGAACCTGCATTTGGAGCATGCGGCCGAGCCCGACGAGATTCTAAAGGTGAAGGAGGCTATGGAGAAGAAGCGTCCAGAGTTGCGCAACACCATCCTGACTTATCATTTGGATAAAGATAACATAAACCATTATAAACCCGAAACGTATGAAGCGATTTATCATCATTAGTCTGTTGGCAGCAATGGTTCTGCCTTCGCTTGCCTGTGCCGGAGGAGGTACGGACAACTACTACTTGTTCTGTGTGTGCGACAAGCAAGAGTTCAGAACACGTGTGTATGACATCTGCAACAAGAACTGGCAAGCGTATCTGGGCGATACCAAGGACTACTTCTGGTTTAATGCCGACGAAGCCATCAAAATAGCCCAAGAGAAAAATGACCCTTTGATGGTCAGCTACATCAAGCACCTGAAGCTGTACCTTGACTGTGCCGACGAGGTAGCATCAGAGCAGTGGAACTACCCCAGCAAGGAAGATTTGGCTAAACGTGAGAAGAAAATCCTTCAAGTACAAGCCTATGCTTCCGGCAAGATACGCACCAAGCTGCGCAGTCAGCATGCATTGCTCTATATGCGTGCCAACATGTTGTTGGGCAACCACTACGAGAATGTCAACTTCTGGGAGCAGACCGCCAGTCAATTCATTGAGACCGTCTATAAGGACATGATGAAAAATATCTATGCCGGAGCTCTGCTGAAACGAGGACGTGCCGACGAGGCTGGTCGCATCTTTGCCGAACAGGGCGACTGGAACAGCCTGATGACGCAATACTACAAGAGCCGTTCCTTTGAGGCCATCCGCCAAGAATACCTGCGCGATGCTAACTCTGCTGTGCTACCCTTCCTGTTGCAGGATTTCGTGAACAATGCCCAGGAGGCCATTGACGGCGAAGGCAACGAGGGTAAGCTCTTTATCCGCAAGATTGTACGCAGCGAGGCCGAACAGATGATCACGTTCGCTGGACAGGTCGTCAACGAGGGTAAGACACGAGTGCCTGCCCTCTGGAAGACCGCACAGGCCTGGCTAGAATTCCTCTATGACAAAAAGCAGAAGGCCGTGACGGATATCTATACCGCTACGACGCTGGATGGAACAGAACGTATGAAAGACGTTGCCCGCATCATCCAAATTTACGTCAACTCTGCCCAACAACCCATCAGTGCTCAGTTTGACAACTGGGTGGCAGGCGAATTCAAGTGGTTGAAAAGTCACAGCTCTTCTCGCGATGAAATGGCCAATTATTACGACAATGCCCTCCATCGTATCGTACACCAAGTGCTGGGCGAGAAATATAACGAGGCTGGTCAGCCCCTGACGTCGCTGGCCATCTATAAGGCTGCAGGCCACTATCGCTATGGATATATGATTGACACCATGAAGGTTGAAAACCTGCAGAAGTACGTCTACTATTGTCAGAAACCAGCCTCAACGCCATTGGAGGAAACACTAAAACCGCTTCAGGACATGAAGCTTGACGACATGAACGACCTGGTAGGAACCAAGTATATGCGCCTGTGCCAATGGGACAAGGCGATGCAGTGGCTTTCGAAGGTTCCCTTACAATTCTACAACAAGAAAGGCTATGTTTGCTATGCCGTCAACCGCAGATATACGGTAGAACCTTGGATACAGCGTCAATGGCTGAAGTCCAGCTACGAATATGGTGATTATAACTGGGAAGTGAACCAGCATCCAAAGATGACCTTCTGCCGCGAGATGCAACAGATGGAGGGTGAGCTGAACGTGCTCAGCGGACTACAGCGTCAGCAGCGTTGTTACGACTTGGCTGTACGCTATGCACAGGCTAACTTCACAGGTGACTGCTGGTTCCTGATGCGCGACGGCAAGAGCATTTGGGATGAATTACGCGTAAATGAGGCCGACCTTGCTGCCAAGGCTTTAGACTATCTGAAAGAGGCCAGCAAGACCGACGACTTCAATCTGAAAGAAAAGGCGCTCTTTGCCATGTCGTACTACTACTTGCATAAGAATCCGTGGTACACCCTCGAATGGGACAGCTCGAAGATGGAAGACGTGCTGAAGGTTCATCCTGAGTCATCCCAGTATCAGGCCTTAACAGAACTGGCACGCTTCGAGCAAGCAAATGCCCAGCGTACCAGCCGTTATGTTTCGCGCTGCGACAACTATATCACGTTCCTCGGTAGTCGCAAGAAATAAAAAACGTCGATTTCATCGCAATTTCAGGGCCTTGTCCTCCGCAGCCTCCATCAGCTCGCGCTCGCCTGGGCCCTTATCGTTGAGTCCGCAAAGGTGCAAGATTCCGTGGATAATGACCCGATGCAGCTCTTCGTCGTAATCCTTGCCAAAGAGCTCAGCATTCGAGCGTACCGTATCCAGCGAGATGACTAAGTCGCCGTTGACCACATCGTCTTCGCAATAATCAAAAGTGATGATATCAGTATAATAGTCGTGCTGTAAGTATTCGCGATTGACGGCAAGGATATGCTCGTCGTCGCAGAACAGGTAACCCACTTCGCCTACCTTCTTACCGTAAGTGGCGGCCACTCTTCGAATCCAAGCTGTCGTCTCTCTCCGCTTGATATTCGGAAACTTAACGTTTTCTGTGCTGTATGTTATCATTGTTTGTTTTTTTATTTTGCAACGGACTACAGGACTTTAGGACTTTTTACCTTTTCGGAAGATATGGCGTGACATCGACGCCGAAGTGCTGCAATTCGCGCACCATGGTCGATGAAATCGACGAAAACTGCGGTTCGGCATAAAGCAGGATGGTCTCTACGCCACTCAGATGACGGTTGATGTCAGCCTGTTCACGTTCGTACTCGAAATCCTTGACACTGCGTACTCCTTTTACTATGAATTGAGCATTTTCTGCCCGTGCAAAATCGACAGCCAGTCCATAATATGGTTTCACATCGATGGCAGGCTCATTCTTATAGAGGTCGGCAATAGCCTTGATACGCTCTTCGGCCGATGGCATATCGGGCTTATGCACTTGATCACCCACCACACCAATGACCAAGCGGTCGAACAGTGGCAACGCTCTGGTGACGATAGAATCGTGTCCCACCGTAAAAGGATTGAAACTTCCTACAAATATTCCTGTTCTCATCATTCTTATCTTTTTGCAACGGATATTACTCAAAAAGTGTAGGTTCCATGATGTTACCACTATATGGGTTGCGTCCGAAATGCTTATAGGCCAGTTCCGTCGCCATACGACCACGAGGCGTACGCTTAATGAAACCTTCCATGATGAGGAAGGGCTCGTACACCTCCTCTACTGTACCGGCATCTTCGCCAATAGCTGTTGCGATAGTCGTAATACCCACTGGACCACCACGGAATTTGTCGATGATGGTGAGCAGGATGCGGTTGTCAATTTCGTCCAATCCATATTGGTCGATGTTCAACGCTGTCAGCGCCACTTTCGTAATGCTTGTATCAATACGTCCTGTGCCCTTTACCTGAGCAAAGTCACGAACACGACGCAACAAAGCATTGGCAATACGAGGCGTACCACGTGAACGACGGGCTATCTCCAGCGATGCATCCGTCGTAATCGGTACACGCAAGATGCTGGCCGAACGCTCAATAATCTTCTGTAGCGTCTCTGGGTCGTAGTACTGCAGGTGCATATTGATGCCGAAACGCGCACGCAACGGCGCCGTCAACAGTCCACTACGTGTCGTAGCACCCACCAACGTAAACGGATTCAAGTCTATCTGTATCGAACGCGCTGACGGCCCCTTGTCTATCATGATGTCAATACGATAGTCTTCCATCGCCGAGTAAAGATACTCTTCCACCACAGGCGACAGTCTATGTATTTCGTCGATAAACAACACGTCGTTCTTCTCCAGTGACGTCAGGATACCTGCCAAGTCGCCTGGCTTATCAAGCACAGGACCACTCGTAATCTTAAAGCCCACACCCAGTTCGTTAGCTATAATATTCGACAGCGTGGTTTTTCCAAGTCCAGGAGGACCATGAAGCAATACGTGGTCTAATGGTTCACCACGATATTTGGCTGCTTCAACGAACACTTCGAGATTCTCTACTACCTGCTGTTGTCCACTGAAATCGTTGAACGCCAAAGGTCGCAGGGCATTCTCGAACTCCTTTTCGCTGGAGCTCATCTGCTCTTGTCGGATGTCAAAATCTTCGTCCATCATGATTATTCTTCATCATTTGAATTGCAAAGATAAGAAATAAATATCAATTATCAATTGCCGATTGTCTTTTTTTTCGTATCTTTGCAGGCAAAACAACAAAAACCTTCATATGAAACGTCCTTTCTTGGCATTTTGCATGACCTTTGCTACCATGGTTGGTACTGCTTCCACGACACTGCCCATTCAGGGCACCATCATCCGTCCTACCAACAAAAACATACAATACATCGGGCGTATCTGCTTCGACCAGCCTGAGCGTCCGCGCTTCACGTTCCCTGGCGTGCAAATCAATGCTTGCTTCACAGGAACGTCGTTGAAAATGATAGCCAAGCCGAAGAGTGGCTACTTCATGGCACAGATTGACCAGGCCGAACCGTTCAAGGTGGCCTTTATGGGTGCTCGTGACTCGGTCGTGACGCTAGCTACCGCCCTACCACAAGGCCAGCATACCGTCAGACTGATGTACATTATCGAGGGTTACGACCTGAAGCCAAGTTTCTGGGGTTTCGTCCTCGATAGTGGTGCCACGCTATTGCCACCACCTGCCCTACCCTCAAAAACCATCGAATTCATCGGGAACTCCATTACTTGTGCCTATGGTAATGAGTCGATATCAGAAGCCGACCATTTCGAGTACGAAACAGAGAATCATTACTATTCTTATGCACAAATGACGGCTCGCAACCTTGGTGCCCAGGCTCATGTTGTAGCCCGATCAGGCATCGGCGTTTATCGACACTATGGTGGTCCCAAGACGGGTACGCCTGAGAATGTGATGACCACTGAATACGAATACACCAACCTTTACGACCGCTCTGAACGCTGGGACTTCCGTCGCTATCAGCCTCAGGTGGTATGCATCAATCTGGGTACAAACGACTTGTCGACCAACAACTATGATGTCAAGCGCTTCAAACAGGCCTATCAGCAGTTCTACAAACAAGTACGTGGACACAACCCACAGGCTAAAATCGTCTTCCTCACGGGTTCGATGATGGGTGGCAAGGAACTTGAAATAGCCAAGAAGACTCTCAACGAGTTGGTTGACGAAGCCAAGAAAAACGGCGATCAACAAGTCTACCGCTTTGATTTCACCCCACACAACGGTTCGCTGAAGTATGGTGCCGACTGGCATCCTTCTATCTGGCAACACCAGTTTATGGCTGCCGAACTAACCAGCTATCTGCGCCAACTGATGCAATGGTTTTAAGATTACTTGAAAAAAGTACAAAACATATCCGAAAAAACAGAGATTTATGAAGAAACAAGTACTGACATGTCTCATGATGCTCATAGCCACAATGGCCATGGCACAGAAACCTATTGAGATGAACCTATGGCCCGATGGCCCGAAAACAAGTAATGGTGACCCAAACGACATGGCTAAGGTCACCGTTTATCTGCCTAACGAAAAGAAGGCCACAGGACGTGCTATCGTATGCTGTCCTGGCGGTGGCTACTCGCATCTGGCCATGCAACATGAAGGGTTTGATTGGGCTCCTTTCTTCAATGGTCAGGGCATCGCTCTCATTGTCCTGAAGTATCGTATGCCTCACGGCAACTATACGGTACCTGCTGAAGATGCCGAAGAAGCTATCCGACTAGTTCGCCAGCATGCTGAAGAGTGGCATATCAATACCAAGGACGTCGGTATCATGGGGTTCTCGGCTGGAGGCCACCTAGCCTCTACGGTTGCCACTCATGCCACTGGTGATGCTGCACCTAACTTCCAGATACTGTTCTATCCTGTTATCTCCATGGAACAAGGCACGACTCATCAAGGCTCACGCGACAATCTGCTGGGCAAGAATCCCAAACGTAAACTAGTGAACGAATATTGCAACGAACAGCACATCACTAAGCACACCCCGCGTGCCTTTCTGGCTTTAGCACACGACGACCGCGCCGTACCGCCCATCAACAGCATAAACTACTACGAAGAGTTGTATGCCAACAAGGTGCCTGCAGCCATGTACGTCTATCCCTCAGGTGGCCACGGCTTTGGCATCCGCCAATCGTTTGCCTATCATTTCGAGATGATGCTTGAACTGAAAGCTTGGCTGCGCAGCTTTTAAAGCTGTTTGACAGGAAAGGTGAAATAAGTATCAGGGAACGGTTCGTCTTTCAACGTAAAGTGCCACCATTCGCTGTCCAACGGCTTAAAGCCATGGACTAGCATGGCCTTACGCAGAATCATACGGTTCCTGAATTGTTGTTCGGTGATGCTGCGGCCTTTGGGACTCGCGCTGTTGTCGCCCGTATATTCACCCGTTTCGGGATTACCACAGAAGTCGGGATGGCTCTCGGGACCAAACCAGTCGAACGTTCCACCCATATCCACTTCCTTCTCCGTCGTCATGTCGAAGAGCGTCAGATCAACCGTGGAGCCACGTGTGTGACCACTCTTCTCCATGATGTATTCCTGTTCGAAGAGCACGCTCTTGTCCAAATCAGGATAGAAGTAAGACTTCATCAGCGTGTCAGCAACGTTTTCTGCCCAGCGAACAAAGTGGTCGACTCCCTTCTGCGGACGATAGGCATCGTATATCTTTAGACGGTAGCCCTGTGCTTTCACATCATCGCTTACAGCCTTCAATGCTTCAGCAGCTTGCTTTGTCAGCAGAGCCGTAGGTTCCAAATAGCCATCGATGCGACTGCCCACGAAATTATAAGTACCATAGTAGCGAATTTCTAGAATAGCATCAGGCACAACGTCGGTCAATGTTACAAACTGGCTCGAGTCATCCGTAGAACAAACTATTGTCTTGTCTTTGTTCGAACAAGCTATAAACAGACTTATGCTGCTAATGAGGGTGGCAGCAAGCACCCATTGCATCATCTTTTTCATCATGAATCGTTACATTCATTAAAATGGGCTTGGTATGTAGAGTGAGAGCACAGCCTATATGGCTCTAATTGCCACCATGACTGCATCATCGATGCGCTTAGTGTCGCCACGGAATTCCTCAACAGTACCAACCGTCGCTATAACAGCAGATTCTACCCTTGCCTTCAGGTTGTTAATGCGCTCCAGTTCTTGCAGGTCCTGTCTAACCCTCTCTTCTGTCTGCTCTCCTACCGTATATTTGGTATAGAGGTATGTACCAAGACTAATAACTTCGTTTAAAATGGCTGCCACGATGATAATCGCAACTCCCATCCATACCTTTCTTAACCTGAATACAAAATTATCTACTATTTTCATTTTATCACCTTTTTTGACTCAGGATACAGATACTTGTCCAAAGCCTTTGTATAGTCACTTTATCACAGCAACTTCTTAATATCTTCTTCAAGGTCCTTGATTTGCTGTGAACGGCTAATCAAGTTGTTGCCGCGGTCAATCAGGAAAAACTCGGGTAAGGTCTGCACGTTATAGATAGTCAAGAAGCTGTTATTGTTTTCGTCGGCACGTACGCTAATCCAAGGCAGAGCTGCCGTCTGCTGCTTCCAGAAGTGCTCGTCGGCATCAAGGCTGACTTGATAGATTTCGAGGCCTTGGGCATGATACTTATTGTAGATTTCACGCAGTGCCAGGATGCGGGCAGGCGACTCGTTCTGAGCAAAGACGTGGAAGTCGAGCAATACGACTTGTCCCTTCAAGTCGGTCAATTTACGCAACTGTCCCTTGTTATCATTTAAGGCAATGTCAATGACACCAGCAGTCTGAATCTTTGCGGGATCAATGGTCTTTGACTGGTCGGCATCGGCTATACGCACGTTCTTCATGCCCTCAATGGCGATATTGTGCAAGTTCTTGCCACGCTCGGCATCTGGATAGTAGGTGTCCCAACTAGTGGCAACAGCGGCAAACACCTTGATATCGTCGCGATTGGTGCGAGGATTGAATATCAACGTATTGCCTAATGTCTGGAACAAAGCAAAATACGCATATGGCTTAGCTGGGTCAGGGAAGATATAGTCACGTTTCACATCTTCCTTATACTGCTGAACCAATGCCAAAATACTGTCATTAGCCTGGTCGATGGTCAGAAACTCGTTACGACCCACGGCCATAGCACGCTTCTGCAAATCCATTTGACGCAGGGCCAACTCCTTAATCTTGGCACAATTGTCGGAACCGCTGACCTCGTACTGCGAGGCCATCTGCGGATAGGCGGCATTCACCGTAACAGTCTCTGTAGAATCTATCGAGAGTGAGATAATCTGGTCGCTGATGCGCAGACGATAGAACTCAGGAGCCTGCTGGGCCTGACCAGCCAGACTGAATTTACCATCGGCATCAAGACGAACGGAGTCAATGACCTCCGGACCCATCAAACCGATGTTCTCTAGATAGAGTACAGAATCTTTGGCATTCGTAATACTACCTTCTACGTGGAATTTCTTTTCGCTGCACGAAACCATGCCCAGCACGGCCAGTGCCATTATTACATATTTCTTCATACTACTACTTCTTATTTGGGGTACAAAGGTACGAATAAGTGAGTAAAAAGCCAAAAGTTTTTAGGCTTTTTACTCACTTCTTTTATGAAGAACTCGTAATTAGTCTACTGGTGGCAGTTCACTCTTGGTGATTTTTCCTTTCAGCGCGCTCAGCCCCACGATGCCGTTTGGATTGTAAATAAAGAAACGGCCATCGCCCTCACGGAGCCAGAAGTTACCATTCCAGTCGCAATAGACACTACTTACGGAACTGATTTTCTCCTTACGCTCCAGTCCTGTCCATTTCTCCTTACCAACAATGTCTGTCTCAAACTCCATCTGCTTAGTAATGGTGGGCGTACCTTCTAGTTTCTTGTTGGTCCATTCGTAGTAGTGCTTCTCGAAGTTATCGGTCTCTGCAAACACATGTTTCTGACTGAAGGCCACACGCGTAAACTTCTTATTCTCGCCAGGCAGAACATAGGCCTCCTCCCATTTCATATTCTTCATAGGCGAACGCATAATCTGCTCACCCATAGCAACATAAAGCACGTTGTCGACGTCATCACGCCAAATCGCTGTGACTTCGCCGCCACCACCATTACCAATCTCTTTCATTTTCCACTCCTTGTGACCTATCGCATTCTTCTTGTCACGGAAGTTGGGGGTCGGCTGTCCCTTCGGCAGAATACATATATTCTCCATACCATGATAGAACAGGGTACCATTATTACTCAATATACCATCCCACGCATCACCGTAATAGCCCGTGATAAGCTTCTCCTGTTGGTCGAACACCAAACTATTATTAATTCCTATCAGAGCAATATAACGGCCATTGGGCGACGTGATAATTTTGCTGCCTTCCATAGATTTTACCAGATAAGCATCGTCACCCCACGGCTGTTGCTTCACCAGCACCTCTGACGTGTTGACATCCGTGCCATTGAAGCGCACAATGCCAATATCTTCCAAACGCATATAGATATTGCTGCTGTCGGCTCCTGCACAAAGGATCTTAGCACGACGACGGGTCTTTCTGGGCACAACGATTTTCACTTCTCCCGTCTTCTTGTCCACTGCACGAAGCGTATTCGATTCGCCATTCTTATAATCCAGGAAATAAATGTTGTTAGCATCCTCGAAGAGGTCGTGCTGAATCCACTGATCGAAGTCCAAGATGGCAAACTTACCTGACGACTTGGTTGCACCAGGCTTCTTAGCTGCTGCGGCGGCAGGTTTCTTAGCTGCAGGGCGTTTTTTGACTTGCGCCTGGGCAATGAGTATGCCGGCACCTAACAAACACAATAAGGTCAGAATCTTTGTTCTCATAGTCTTTTACAATTATTGATTAGAACTAAATTACTTCTTCTTACGAGGCTTGCGAATGGCCCAACCTTCCTCGCTGAAATCGGGCTCTTCGCCCTTTAGGAACTTCATCCAGTCTTCTTTCTTGTAGGTCTTCTGAGGGCTGGTATCCCTAGATTTTCTAGCAGGTCTAGAGTCTCTAGATGTTTTAGATGGTCTGGAAGGTTTGCCGCCTTCGTCGGCGTCGTTACAACGCACCTCACGCTTCTTGTACACCTGACCGTTGACATATTTGATGACACGTTCGGCATCCTCCTCAGGCACCTCAAAGTACGACATCGTGGTTAGCAGGTCGATATGGCCTACAGCCACATGGCCACGTACGTTCTTGTTCAGAAACTGCATCAGTTCGCCAGGATAAAAGCCGTCCTTCTTACCTAGATTGATAAACAACTTACGCATACCCTTGCTCGTAGGTGTTACTGTTTTTTTGCTCTTGTTGCCGCGCTCTATTTTCTCGCCTTTCCCCTCTTTTCTCGATGAAACGGGCAAGATTTCTGGGGCATCGGCATAGTAAGCTAAGAACTTGCCAAACTCCAAGGAGACAATTTTCTTGATGAGATCATCCTTGTCGACATACTCGAAATAGCGACTGATATCTTGCATGAACGGACCTATCTGCTCCTCGTCGACATCAGCCTTCACAATCTGGTCCATCACCTTATAGAGCTGCTTCTTACATATCTCTTCTGCCGATGGAATGATGCCTTCTTCGAACTTCTTACCGATTTCCTTCTCAATATTGCGAATCTTATGCTTTTCGCGGATGTGGACAATACTGATAGAAGTACCCTTCTTGCCTGCACGACCCGTACGGCCAGAGCGGTGGGTGTAGTTCTCTATGTCGTCTGGCAGTCCGTAGTTAATGACATGTGTCAGGTCGTCAACATCCAGTCCACGGGCAGCCACATCAGTAGCTACCAAGAGTTGAACGGTATGCTGGCGGAACTTTTGCATAGTCAGGTCGCGCTGCTGCTGCGACAAGTCGCCATGTAATGACTCGGCATTATAACCGTCTTTGATAAGTTTGTCGGCCACCTCCTGCGTTTCTATCTTCGTACGACAGAAGATAATAGCAAAAATGCGTGGATAGTAGTCTACCAATCGCTTGAGTGCCAAGTATTTATCCTTGGCATTTACCATATAGTAGATATGGTTCACGTGCTCAGCACCCTCGTTGCGCGAGCCAACAACAATCTCCTTATAATCGCGTAGATAACCCTTGGCGATGCGTTCAATTTCCCTACTCATCGTAGCAGAGAAGAGTAACGTGTTCCTATCCTCAGGTACACCCTCCAAAATGGCATCGATACTCTCTGAGAAGCCCATGTTCAACATCTCGTCGGCCTCGTCGAGTACCACGTTATGCACATCGTCCAACTTGGCCACGCCACGATTCATCAAGTCGAGGAGTCGACCTGGTGTGGCCACAATGATTTGCACACCCTTACGCAGGGCACGAATCTGCTGTTCTATCGAGGCACCTCCATAGACCGCCTCAATGTGGATGCCATCCAAATACTTCGCAAAGTCGCGCAAGTCGTCAGCTATCTGCAGACAAAGTTCACGTGTAGGAGCCAAAACAAGGGCATGAGGCAGTCCCCTCCCAATTTCGCCCATCTGCGGGTGTGGCATCTCGGCTATCCTTTGCAGCACGGGTATACCAAATGCTGCCGTCTTACCTGTACCCGTCTGGGCTAGGGCGATAACGTCATTTCTATTACCTAATAAATAAGGTATTACTTCCTCCTGTACGGGCATGGGCTGTACGAACCCCATCTCCTCAATGGCGCGGCGAATCCTTTCGCTGACACCAAGTTCTTCAAATGTCTTCAAATGTCTATAATTACTTTTTGTTATTCGGTTGCAAAGATACGAAAAACATTAAACATTAAACATTAAACATTAAAAAATTTGCTGTCACATGCAAAATTTCTCTAAACACTAAATACTAAACTCCAAACTTTTTTGTAACTTTGCAGAAGTTATGAAGATATGTGTGTTTTGCTCTGCTAATCAGCAGATTGACCCAGACTTCTTTGGCCTAACAGAAGCATTGGGCATCTGGGCTGCCAAGAACGGCCATACCATAGTGTATGGTGGGGTCAATTGCGGCCTGATGGAGTGTGTGGCGAAAGCAGCTCACGAAGCAGGAGGTCGTACCATTGGCGTGATTCCAAAGATTATCGAGAAAAACGGACGCATCTCTGAGTATGTAGACGTAGAGATTATGTGCGACAACCTGAGTGATCGCAAGCAACTGATGGAGGCTCAGGCTGATGTGTTCATTGCTCTGCCTGGCGGCATTGGTACCATTGACGAAGTCTTTACGGTTGCCGCTTCGGCGACCATTGGGTATCATCACAAACGTGTCATCCTGTATAACATGAAAGGCTTTTGGAATGGTATGATAGCTATGCTTGACGACCTTCAGGCACGTGGCGTCATACGTCAGCAGTGGCAGGACTGGATAGCCGTAGCCAATTCACTGGAAGATATTGAATTGCTGTTGAATATTGAACGCTGAAGATTGAGACATTATGGAAGAAATTCAGATTTGGATAGAACAACTGGTAGAAGCATGTGGCGTGACGGGTGATACCATTAACTGGGTTACCCACACCATTCTAGTAGTGATAGCCTTTGCCTTAGCTTTCCTATCGGGTTGGCTATGCCGTAAATTTTTGATACCCATAGTACTAAAACTGACGAAGAAAACGGAAGCACGCTGGGACGACATCATGTTCAACGAACGCGTGCTGAAGTCAGCCTGTAGCATTGTACCTGCTATCGTTATCTGGCAGTTGTTGCCCTGGACTTTCTTTGATTTTCCTACCGTCCGTGAAGTGTTGACACGCTTGACTGGCATCTATATCACGCTGATGTCGGCTCGCACCATTATCGTCTTCACCGATTCAATGAAGCAGTTGGAGCCAGGTACACAACGGTCGGCTCGAAGACAATACCTGCATTCATTATGTGGTGTACTGAAAATTATCATCATCTTTATTGCCATCATCGTGGTAGTGGCCATCATCATAGACAAGAATCCTGCTACACTTTTTGCTGGACTGGGTGCAGCCTCAGCTATCCTAATGTTAGCTTTTCAAGATACCATCAAGGGCTTGGTTGCTGGTATCCGTCTTACTTCTAATGATATGCTGCATGTAGGCGATTGGATTACCGTGCCCTCGGCTGGTGCCAACGGTCGTGTAGAGGATATCACGCTGACAACGGTTAAAGTACGCAACTTTGACAATACCATCATTACCGTCAGTCCCCAGACGCTGGTCGACGGCTCGTTCCAAAACTGGGTAGGCATGGAACAGAACGAGGGTCGCAAACAGTCGCGCCGCATCTTCTTCGACTTCCGCTCCATCCATCTTGACGATGACGGCGTAGCCAATATCACTAAGTTCCGTAAACATTTAGAACAGTGGCTGCGCGACAATCCCAAAGTAATGGGTGAGAAAAATCCATTGGTTCGGCAGGCTGAGGCCTCGCAGGGTGGCTGTTGTCTGGAACTGACCTTCTGGCTACATGCCCAAGCATGGAACGACTTTGAACACGATACCGCAGACATCATGGAGTACGTTTTTGCTGCTAGCAACGAGTATGACCTGCGCATCTATCAACAATTCCCCAATCAGGAAGATTAAAACTTTAAACTTAAATATTATGAACAGAAAACTATTCTTTACAGCATGGCTGCTCACACTGGCAGCAACAAGTTGGGCACAAGGTCCCAACAATTCTGGTGAATACTACAAGGCTGCCGATGGCAAGAAGGGGGCAGAGTTGAAGACTGCTCTGTGCGGTGTGATTTACGATCGTAACGAAGGTGGTTCACTTGACAATGCCTACAAGGCACTTTGGACTCATTTTCGTACTACAGATGCACTCTCAAATGGAAAGGTGTGGGACATGTATTCGAATTTGCGAGAAATGGAATTCGGCACTGATCAGGCAGGCAATTACAAGAAAGAAGGCGATGTTTATAACCGCGAACATTCAATGCCCAATAGTTGGTTTGGAGGCAAGGTGATGCCCATGTACACCGATCTGTACCACATGTATCCTACAGATGGCTATGTAAACAGCAAACGTAGCAACCATCCCTTTGGCGAGACCAATGGCGAGAGTTATAAGTCTGCCAACAATTTCAGTAAATTGGGCAAATGTACTTTTGAGGGCTACGACGGTACCGTCTTTGAACCCAACGACGAATACAAAGGCGACTTTGCACGAACTTATTTTTATATGGTCACTTGTTACGAAGAGAAAATTGTGGATTGGTATACGAATTATGGTGTAAACGGTTCTGGCGAGACTCAAAAGGCTGTTCTGGCCACCTTTGACGGCAACAAGTATCCCGGCTTGAGCGAATGGCAGTTGAAGATGCTGATGAAATGGGCTAAAAACGATCCTGTCAGTGAGAAAGAGACTAATCGTAATAATGCCGTATATGACATTCAGAATAATCGTAACCCCTTTATTGACTATCCTGGACTAGAGGAGTATATTTGGGGCGACAAGGTGGATGAAGCATTCAGCTACGACAACTACTCCACCGATATTCAGGACATTATGGCCGAGGGTCTGAAAGACGGCAACCAGGGTACCAAGATCTATAGTGCTGATGGTCTACTACGTCGGACATACCAACGTGGCATAAATATCATGAAACAAAAGAACGGCCGTACACGTAAGGTCATGAAGAAGTGAGAAGCTGGCTATCGTTATTAGGACTAATTATAACGTTATCGACGGCATCTGTTAAGCTGCATGCCACCGATTTGTTCCCTAAATGGGGTAACACGTTTTGGCACGACTCTGTTCCTGAGTCAATGCGCCAAAGCTATATCGCTTTTGGTGAACAATATTTAGGGCAGCAGTGGTACAGTTTGCCAGCCTCTGTCTTTGCTGAATTCAAAAAGACAGGCAACCGCACGCACTACGAAAGTATCTTGTTCGAGAAACGTCGCCAGTTGGCTGCCCTCGTGATGGCCGAAATCATTGAAGGCAAGCACCGTTTTACCAACGACATCATCAACGGACTACAGAGTACTCTCGAGGAAACTTGGTGGGGATTACCTGCCCACTATAAGACAGAGATGCCACGTCCTGATGACCAGACTGTAGACCTCTTTAATGCCGAGACAGCAGCCCTTGTGGCCTATACACGCTACGTGATGGGAGATGAGTTCAATAAGTTTTCGCCTTTGCTTGTCCAACGCATTGATAGCGAGATTAGCAGACGCATATTGCAAGAAGCCGTGATGACTAACTACTGGTGGAAAACGGCTGGCATGAACTGGAACCCTTGGATATGCTCGAACTGGTTGGCCTGCGTCTTGTTTTGTGAACATAATGAAACACGTCGCCAACAGGCTATCGACCAAATCAACAAGGCCGCAGATGCCTTTATGGATGCCTATCCAGAGGATGGCGGTTGCGACGAGGGGCCACATTATTGGGACCGCGCTGCCGCCTCCTTGTTTGAGGTTTATTATCTCTCATCACTTTTCACCTCTCCCAAACTATTGGCTATGGAGTCTTATATATATAAGATGTATATAGGTAACAGCTATG
>Ga0247608_10003339_pt1 | contig 18866 bp, 19 predicted proteins | sample 176DNAGHGlowgp2_FD_193490 | JGI IMG/M metagenome (GOLD analysis project Ga0247608, IMG submission 193490) | Sheep rumen microbial communities from Palmerston North, Manawatu-Wanganui, New Zealand - 1766 DNA GHGlow gp2 | ecosystem: Host-associated > Mammals > Digestive system > Stomach > Rumen ...
TCCCGCTACTTCGAAAGCAAGGCAAAGCCTTGCTTTTTTCGTTTATCGCAACAAAATAAAGTTTTTTTCCTTGCAAATGCCATTTTCTTTGTACATTTGTCGGACAAAATGCCATCAAAACAACTGATTTATGAAAAGATTTTGGTATGCAGCCGCACTTCTATTAGGCATAGGCCAAACGCTCTATTCGTGCGGTGGGAAAAACGATTCCAATGAGACCTCTTTGCCAACTCAGACCGAAATGAGCACTGAATTCGAGGCCACGACCGATGAATTGGAAAACGACACCATTGTGGATGAAGACGATGGTGACCCCAACATCAAAGCGGCATCTGTCGACCACATGAAGATGGTCATCGACAGTCACGGAAATGTGGTCGGTCGTTATGTCCGCACCAATCAGACCTCCTACACCGTTTCGGTGCAAGACGATCTGGAAGTCCCAAAAATCGGACACAAAATCGTGACATACAGCGCCAAAAACGGGCAAGGTGTTGTATACACCCATCGTACACATGTCAACATACGCACGCAACCCGACCTGAAATCCCCCGTTATCACCCAGATTTCGACCCCCGAAGGGGAACTTCCCCAAACCTATCCCTGTTTAGGCAAGACCCAAGGTTGGTACAAAATCAGAGTGAAAGGGGCGGTAGGTTTTGTTCGTCACGACCTCGTAGAATGGGACGGCATGGACACGTTTTAACACCACAAAACTTTTTTCGGCAAAAACAGACGCCAATTCAAATAATTGTCGTATCTTTGCAGCCCGTTTAGAGAACAAATTTATTGTAAAAAGAAGAGAATTATGTATTTAACTGCAGAAAAGAAATCAGAGATTTTCAGCCAATACGGCAAGAACGCTGCCGATACTGGTTCAGCAGAAGGCCAAATCGCTTTGTTCACCTACAGGATTAAGCATTTGACCGAACAAACAAAAGTTCACCACAAGGATGTGGCGGCCAAACGTGCGTTGGTTGGCTTGGTAGGTAAGAGAAGAAGACTTCTCGATTATTTGAAGAGAACCGACATCGAAAGATACCGTAGCATCATTAAGGAACTGGGCATCAGAAAGTAAGACTTTCGCCCGCCTATGCGGAACGCAAGAAAAAGGCAATAACATTGCCTTTTTTTTGCTATTTATCACACCCAATTTTGAACGTTAAAGAAGCAAAGAGAAAACAGTAAAAAATCATTTGAATTATGGGTCCTCAAGGATTTACACAAACCATCCACATGCCTAACGGTCAAGAGATTACGCTCAATACCGGCCGTTATGCCAAGCAAGCCGACGGATCTGTCATGCTCCGCTGCGGCGACACCGTACTCTTAGCCACCGTTTGCTCCGCAACGGAAGTGGCTCCTGAAACCGATTTCTTCCCCCTGTCAGTTGACTATAGGGAAAAATACTATGCCACGGGTAAGTTCCCGGGCGGTTTCTTCAAACGCGAAGCCAAGCCTTCGGACTACGAAGTGCTCATCTCGCGCCTCATCGACCGCGCTTTGCGCCCGCTGTTCCCCGACGACTATCACGCTGAGACCATCGTTCAAGTCAACCTCCTGTCGAACGACAAGGAACAGACTCCTGATGCCTTAGCCGCCCTGGCCGCCTCGGCCGCCATCTGCGTGAGCGACATTCCGTTCCACGGCCCCATCTCGGAAGTGCGTGTGGCCCTCATCGGCGATGAATACGTTATCAACCCGACCTTTGCACAGATGGAAGACGCCCGCCTCGAACTGATGGTGGCCGCCTCGATGAAAGACATCTGCATGGTGGAAGGCGAATGCAAGGAAGTGAGCGAACAAGAGATGCTCGGCGCCTTGAAAGCCGCCCACGAAGCCATCAAGATCCAGTGCCAGGCACAAATCGAGCTGATGGAACAGGTCAACAAGGCCAAGCGTGAATACTGCCACGAGGTGAACGACGAAAACCTCCGCGCCGAAATCGAAGCCAACTGCTACCAACCGTGCTATGACTTCGCCCTCACCGGCTGCGCCGACAAGCACAAGCGCGAAGAAACCTTCAGCGGCATCTTAGACAATTACCTTTCGAAATATACCGAAGAAGAGCTTGAGACCATCACCCCGCTCGCCAAGCGTTACTTCCACGACGTGGAACGCTCGGCCGTGCGCAACGCCGTCCTCAACGAGCGCATCCGCCTCGATGGCCGTAAGACCAACGAGGTGCGCCCCATCTGGACCGAAGTCGACGTGCTGCCCAAGGCCCACGGCTCGGCCGTGTTCACCCGTGGTGAGACCCAGGCTCTGGTCACCGTCACCCTCGGCACCAAGCTCGACGAGCAAACGCTCGACGGCGCTGTGGTGGAAGGCACCAAGAACTTCACGCTGCACTACAACTTCCCCGGTTTCGCCACTGGCGAGGCCAAGGCCCAACGCAGCACCAGCCGCCGCGAAATCGGTCACGGCAACCTCGCCGAGCGCGCCCTCAAGACAATGGTGCCCCACGACGAGACCATGCCTTACACCATCCGTATCGTGAGCGACATCCTCGAATCCAACGGTTCGTCGTCGATGGCCTCGGTGTGTGGCGGCTGCCTCGCACTGATGGACGCCGGTGTTCCGATGCGCAAGCCCGTCGCTGGCGTGGCCATGGGTATGATTTCTGACAGCGAGACTGGCAAGTACGCCATCCTCACCGACATCCTCGGCGACGAGGACCACCTCGGCGACATGGACTTCAAGGTCACCGGTACCCGCGATGGCATCACCGCCTGCCAGATGGACATCAAGGTGGACGGCCTCAGCTACGAAGTGCTGACCGAGGCTTTGGAACAAGCCCGTCAAGGTCGTCTCCACATCCTCGACGAGATGGCCAAGACCATCACTGAGCCGCGTGCCGACTACAAGGAGTTCGTGCCTCGCATCGAGACCCTTTATATCCCGAAGGATATGATCGGAGCTGTCATCGGCCCCGGTGGCAAGGTCATCCAAGAGATGCAGAAGCAGACCAACACCGTCATCGTCATCACCGAGGACGAGCAGAAGGGCATCGTGGAGATCGCTTCCCAGAACAAGGAAGACATCGAAGCCTGCAAGGCCAAGATCAAGGCCATCGTGCAAGTGCCCGAAGTTGGCGAGGTCTACCACGGCAAGATTGTCTCCATCATGGCCTTCGGCGCCTTTGTGGAGATCATCCCCAACAAGGACGGCCTGCTCCACATCTCCGAAATCGACTGGAAGCGTTACGAGACCATGGAAGAGACCGGCTTGAAGGAAGGCGACGAAATCGACGTGAAGCTCATCGAGATTGATGAGAAGACCGGCAAGCTTCGCCTCTCGCACCGCGCCCTGCTTCCCAAGCCTGAAGGCTACGAGGAGAAGAAAGGCGGCAACGGTGGTCGTCCTGGTGGCGGTCGTCCCAACGGCGGCGGTCACAGCAACGGCGGCAACCGTGGTGGCAATGGTGGTCACAGCGGTGGCAACCATGGCGGCAATGGTGGCGGCAACGGTGGCGGTCGCAGAAGATAACATCGCACAACAATTGTTGTTGGCGGACGATGTCCGCCAACAACACAACTATATTCAAAGAACTAAACTAACGGTAAATGAGGCAGTTAAAGATTACGAAGCAGGTAACAAACCGCGAGACTGCGTCTCTCGACAAGTACCTGCAAGAGATTGGTAAGGTTGAGCTGATTTCGGCTGAAGAAGAAGTTGAATTGGCCCAGCGTATCAAGCAAGGCGACAAGATCGCCTTGGAAAAACTCACCAAGGCCAACTTGCGCTTTGTAGTCTCCGTAGCAAAACAGTATCAGAACCAAGGCCTCAGTCTTCCCGACTTAATCAACGAAGGCAACTTGGGACTGATAAAAGCCGCTCAACGCTTCGACGAAACCAGAGGTTTCAAGTTCATTTCCTACGCCGTGTGGTGGATTCGTCAGTCCATCCTCCAGGCTTTGGCCGAACAATCGCGTATTGTCCGTCTCCCCCTGAACAAAATCGGTTCCATCAACAAAATCAACAAGACTTATGCTAAGTTAGAGCAAGAGTTTGAGCGTGAACCCAATGCAGAGGAGATTGCCGAGGTTTTGGAAATCACGGAACAGGAAGTGAAAGACTCGATGAAGAACGCCGGACGCCACATCTCGATGGACGCACCGCTCGTGCAGGATGAAGACAACACCATGTACGACGTGTTGAAGAGCGAGGAAGCCCCGACGCCCGAAACCGAGCTTCTGTATGAGTCGTTGCGAAAAGAAATCGACCGTGCCATCTCCACCCTGACGCAACGGGAGCAGGATGTCGTCCGCCTGTATTTCGGGCTGAACGGCAGCCACCCGATGACGTTGGAAGAGATCGGCGAGAAATTCGACCTGACGCGCGAGCGCGTGCGCCAGATCAAGGAAAAGGCCATACGCCGGTTGAAACACACCAGCCGCAGCAAGATCCTAAAGAGTTATCTCGGTTAAAAAAGCAAAAAAGCCCCTCAAAACATTGAGGGGCTTTTTTGATGTCCCAATTAATACATCAAGCCAAAATGCCAGAGGGGAATTATATTGAACATCCCTCGCTCAACATCGTCTTTCACGACAAAAGCGTTGTCCGCGTGCTCAATTTGCTTTTGCTTCTTGTTCTTTCCTCCCAATTCGAAGGTATAGGTATCGTCAACCAAGAAATCGGAAATTGTCGAAGATAGGATGTTATGGTTCACTTGCAATTGATTGAGGAAAAATGTCTCGCGGGATGATGCCGTGCAAGTAGCGCAAAAAGCCTGTGTCAGTCTCTTTCAGCAGGTTATGGTATCTGAACAATAAGGTATCCATGTCGATTTTACGGGCTTAATGAATGTTTCGCCTGCAAAAACACGAAATTGTCGAATGCAATTGGCAAAAATTAGCAAAATTTGCAAAGTATGGTATGCAAAATATAGTAAAAATTGCAAAGTAGAGGATGCAAATCTTCTAAAAAATCTGTCACTTAACGAGAAATTTCAATTACTTGTTCTCACCATTCCCCTACCCTAATATGAAATGTCTTTGAGGCTTTTTCTATATCGATGGAAAAACTGATGTCGTCCTCGTCCGATTCGCCTTTGGGGGCTTCCATGCCGTTGCCCCAGATGGCGCTGTAGCTGTATTTGCCTGACTCAAAGCTGTCGAAATGCTCGTCGAGCTTTTTATAGAAATCTTCATCGGGCATTTTCTTGAATTCCAGTGTGAAGTCATACGTATGTTCTGGAAAACGGCTAAAACACCTCCATTCTTCCCCTCGTTCAATCACTTTATATTTGGGCAGCCTAACACCCGTGATGTTTTCAACCACCCTGCGCCTGACAAAATGGTGCTGCATATAATACTCCAAATAGTAATCATAGCCCCAGAATGCGGCCACAGCTATAACAACCAGCATCATCGGCGAAAGAACAAACAGCACAATGCGCAACCATTTCGGCAGCAGTTTCCACCGACCATCAAGGATGAGGAGCAACGGTGAAAGTGTCGCCCATGAAAGAATCAGCGAAATGATTTTCAGGATTTTTACAAGAATTTGCTTGGACATGAATAGTGTATTTAAAGATTCTCTTTAAGTTCATACTCTCCCGATAAATTCTTCATTATGTATAATTCTTCTTGCCTCTTTACGATTTCTGATGCACGCAACGCCCCTAGTTTTTCATCAAAATATACCTTCGTGACCACACCAGACGAGGACGTAAAAGTGCAGTATGACATCATACCGTTTTGTTCGGGCACCTCCACTGTCCTGATTTGCATCTTGCCAAAAGCCTTCACAAAATCTTGGAGAGAGTAGCGCAATGTTGACATCTGAGCATCCCTATCATAAACTGAGTTTTTAATTGTTTGAGACTCATTTGTTTTCTTAAACAAGTGAGTGATAGAATACCACACAAATACAGAAAAAGTGGGAACGACGATTAAAACGAGCATCAAAGGAAACAAAACATCCTCGTTGAAATATCTGTCTTTATCAGCTATAACGATGACACAAATGCCGCCTAATAAAAGCAAAATGTATATCATGATACATATTTGCCAACCTTTACCAAGAGAGGTAAATCTTGAAAGGACACTCGTCTTAGGTTTGACATTGTCTTGTATTTGCTTTCCGCAGTATTGGCAATAAACCGAATCGTCAGCGAGTTTTTTCCCACAATGTTTGCAATACATATACTATCACTTTAAACGGATGCAAATTAATCGATTATTTTGAGGCAATAGCAATAATTACAATCACAAAGGCTAACACCTGCAATGAGAGCCATATTATTCCAGCAATTTTCCATCGCTTTTGAGCTTGCATGAATCTTTCGGACGATCCCCATTTCCCCGTGTACCAAGAATGTTCATTACCAGTTATTCCAAAAATGACATCCGCCACAAGTATGCCTAGTGGGACAAAGCACAACAAAAGCATTAGGAAACTGAATCCTACCAATTTATTACACAATCCCCATATAGGGCCAAAAACAAAACCTCCCCAACTCCATTTCCCAACAATTTCCGGGACAATCTGATTGTTTTGAGTCTGCGCTTCGGCAATTTCTGCCTGTTGCTGATTCAGTGTGTTGTTCATTCTCTCATCTCCAAGATTTACATTTTCTTCTGTGATGATGTTTGCTTCTTTTGTTTCATTCGTGTTCATAATGTGTTGTGTTTAAAAAGTTAATCAATATTCCATCAGTAAATTCTAAAGTCAATAGAATCATTGTCATTCCAATCCACATATCGCACAGTATAGCCTTTCCCTGTCGCTTTACAAATGCGTTTGAAATCGAAGAACAAGGGTAATGATAGCGCATCCGCCTGAAGGTCATTTTCAACTTGTTCCTTGACCATCCTAATATTCTCAATGGGATGATTACCATGTTCCGAAAAGGTTTCCTCAAAAACACATCGTAGAACGAAGCATGTGTCGTCCAATACCATGTCCATCTTGACATCTTCGTGTTTACTGGCCTCACCAAGTAAACGATTCTGTCTTTTTATGTATTCTATGATGAATTCCGAAAGCGCCATTTTTTTTTCGTGTTTGCAGTATTCTTTTATGTCTTTTTGTTGTTGATAAGTAAGCGTAAAATCAACATGAGTGTTGCTGAACGGAGAATAAACCCTCCAAATCTGGGAGCAATGACGCTTTCCCATCTCTTTCTCGAATTGATTTGACCTACCTTTGTCTTCAGCCATGACAATCAAATTCTGGTACAACAGATTGAATCTGATAGACTGCTGAAAAAAATCAATTGTAATGATACTATCGATGTCCAAAACATCCTTTCTGCTACTGCCATCTACAATTGCAAATCCGTTCACTGACTCTGGTAATGCACTTTCTCTAATCGAATTGATATATGCAGTATCCAAAATACATTCCCAGACCACATTGTTCCCTTCCAATTTGCACCTTTCCAATGTAAAATAATCATAGTTTTCAAAACCTTTTTGCGGCAGATTCGTATTAATTCCGGCAATTATTTCTTCAAGAGAATATGTATTTGTCAAATAAACATTGATGATATTCGACAAAACAAAGGCTAAACCCACAATAACAGCCAACACAATACCCACATATTTTATAATCTTCTTCATGGCTCATCTGATTTTACAGCTTTCCACCACAATACTTACAGAAAGCGGAATCCAACTCAATTCTTTTTCCACAATGCTTACAATAAAAATAGTCGGTTTTTGTGTGACTGTCATCTTCAGCGATGATTGCTATTGTTTGGTTGAGTGCTACAGGGACGTCATCACTATCTACTGACATTGACTCTACGGATTGATTGACAACCTGTTCTGAAGAAGCACCCAGTTCCACATCAACTGCATTCTCACTTTGTTTTGCCAAAGCTGCCTCTCGCATAGCAGGTGGCATGAACCTTGTCAAATCTTCGCTTTGAGTTGTAAATTTTCTCTTTTCCTCTTTTTCACCCGAGCCGTTTCCTTCACTTACCAAGACAGCGGTCTTCTTTTCCTTTGGTTTCACACGCGCAGCCCATAATAGGACACCAATAATAGCGAAAATAATAGCATAGACAGCAAAGTCTCTGTATCCATGTAAGCTAAATCCACCAATAATAGCAGACAAGATGGTATAAGCAATAATCTTACAAGTTTTCTGCCACCATGACGTATCCGAAGGCTTGAATTTAAAAGCATAAATGGTCCAACATAACAGAAGAATGCAATTCGCATAAGATGCCAACAACGGACGCTGATTATCATTAGCCCATCCGAATATTAACCCTCCGGAATTGTTATAGCGAATCTCTCGAAACATGGATGCTTGGGATGGTTTTGCCTCAATGCTCCATGGGTAGTGAACACATCCAAAAACAAAGGCTGCAAATTGAGCAATTAGAACACACAACAACAACCACGGCATTATTTTCGCAAGAATACCTTTCTTATATCCCTCAGCAACAGCATCTCTTTTAGCCAACCAAGAAAACAACATTATTATGGGAATGATGATCCCTATAACACAATACATGATTATTGCAATCAATTCGGCATTGCTCAGCACATGAAAATCTTTGTTAGACATAGCATTATATATTATGGCCGTCTCCCAAAAACCTATTTTCAATCTAATAATACTACACATAAAAATAAAGCGTGGGAAACAACCTTGTTGCTCGTCCCACGCATAGAAGCTCTGGCATTGCTTAGTTGTCGAAACGAGCAACGCCGAAGCCCACGCTGATATGCATATAATTGGCCTAGGCCAAAAAGACAATACACATCAAATGGGCGTTCTTTGTTGCTTTGCCGTTTGACAACTGTTTTTGGAACTGCCAGATTCCTATGCGTCATGGACAAAGCGTCAAGTAACGCTTTTTCCTACTATATAGGTTCTCTACCACAGCCCTGTCAGAAACAAGACCTTGGCATAAGAACGCTGCAAAGATAATACAAATTCCCCATTCAAAAGCTTTGGAATGGAAGATTATTTTCAACCAGCATAGGATGTTTCTTGCGAAAAAGCACAAGATTTGACAAAGTTCATCATGTTTTGTATCTTTTTGCAAAGATAACAATAAAAATTGAATACCACAATAGTCTGCACCTCTCGCAAATTAAGTTCCAAATTTTCATACCTTTTTCACCATTGTTTCGGCAAACTCTTTAATCCATTCCTTGGATGAATAAATGAAATAGTGCTATCTTCGCCAGCCAAAACAAAGAAATACGAGATTCAGATTAACAGATTTGGATATTATTGGTTGGATACTTGGGTGCTGGCCAACGTCATACAATTGGCCACGTAAAACTTTTGCGTTCGCAACCTATTCAAATCAGATAAACAAACTATGCTGTTATCAAAGTTATTGAGCTATTCACCTTCTGAATATCCAAATCATCTGATACAAATTTCATTTTCTGATTCTCGCAATTCTTTATATAGTAAGCATCATTGTAATCAGCATCTTGATTCATTGATGCAAGAACACTATCAATGTCAATTGTATGAAAATCATCTGGACGCTTGTCACACACTTTAAGAATTTCATTCACTTGAAGAACAGCATCTTCAAGTGTTGTCTGATAATCATCGGTACTTCTGTAATCTCTTTTAAAGTCGGCATTTACATTTCCCGTCACTCTTTTCCATTGCTTGAATCCCATACGAAGCATGGCGTTAATGTATTCAGACAGCACCAGTGATGAGATAAATATTGTTGCATTCCTGCTTTGAATGTCCTTAAGGAGGCTTGAATAAACGCTTTGTTTCTTTTTGTCCGCACCAGCTATCGGGGCAAAAATAAATATCCAGACATTTGTATCAAAAAAATAAGCATTGGTCGATGAAACAACATGCTTGTCAACTTTAGTTACTACCATTCAAAACCTCCTCTACTTCTTTTTTATATGTGCTTTCATCCTTGTAAAAAAGCTTGGCATTGTCCGTCACTTTCTTGATTCGCTTTGCTGTCTGTTCTGAATAGTTAACGAGAACAAGCATCGATTTCAACTTCTCACTACTATAGTCTTTATACAAATCGCCTATAACAACATTGAGAAAAGCTGTTGTTAGCATATCCACACCTTTAAAATCCAAGATAACCACCTCGCCTTTCTTGAAGGCTTCAATTATTGAATTATACACAGGAGTTCCTTCTTCAGGTGTTACCCCACTATTCAGGGTAAGGTAATCATTCAATTTAATAGTAGTATTATTCATTATAATAAATCATTTTTATCAAAAGGCTGACGTTCACTCGTCATATAATATTTGTTGTTGTCATCAAAATTGAACTTTACATTTACTATTGTACCTGCAAAAGGAGTATTCAACAAAAACTGTTCCACTTGATCACCCCTATACTCTATAAAACCACGACCAGACACCACTTGGATAGAACCTTTGTTTAAGGCAATAAAATCTTTGATTATTGCAAGACCCAACCCACCGGTCTGGTTTTTTGTTGTGTTGCCGCTTACAAAAGCCCACTCTATTGCTTCGCAATCACCTATTATCGGTTGACTCTTCTTCGCAAAAAAATCATTGACATTGCCAGGGATTGTTTGTCCACAATCAATAATAGTCATGTCAAGCCTATGCGCGTCTTCCATATATTCACCACACGAATACACATAATTCGTTCCTCCATGAGTAACGGCGTTTGCATAAATTTCGTATATACTTTCGACAATTTTATCGCCTGCCAAATCAGTATGCTGAGGAAACTTTTGCTTTTTTATCAAACCATCCAGAATATACGACTTGAATTTTATAGCCGACACATCGCTTTTAAATCTCGCATATTCAACATAGTTTTCCCTTTCCTTCACATTGGTATCAACGCTCCAAGCCTTAAGGAAGTGATTACGTGCTAATACTTTTTTGACGGTTTTATTACGGGGAGTTCCTATCATCACTCTTTTTGAAATCGGTACTGACTTGTCAAGAAGAGCCCCTAAAACAGCTGCAAGATTCCCATCAATATTAGTACAATCTGAAAAATCCACAAAAAGCTCTTTTCCCTTTGTGACATTTTCATTCACTTTGGGAAGAAAACCAGAGAGAAATTCAAATCCTTCTAGGTCTGCTTTTAGCGTAGGTGGAATCTTCAACACATACATTATTAGTTTCCTCCTTTGCGTAAATTCATATTCTTTGTATTCATTCAGATTGCAAAAATACACATTATTCCAATATGCAATTGCTATTACAAACATTTTTCTTTCTTCAGTTCCAGTTCCCTCACCGTGCGCTCCATCACTTCTTCCAGCTGATAGGACGACACGCCCATGGGGTTGCAGTCCTTAATTCGCCAATCAGATTGGCGAATTAGCAACTGCTTGATTGTCATTATTCTGAAAATTGGCAATTGCAATTGTCGAATTAGTGTTCAATTCGTCGGTTATGACCGATGAATTTGGAATTACTGCCTTGTTGTATGTCGCAGGTTGGTTCATGTGCCTTGTTTTTGATGTGCAAATATAGATTATTTCCCCGTTATCGTTTCTCCCAAAGGATTCATTTCGTGTTTATTATAGTTCTCTTGCGCTTTTTCCTTACTCGCATTCGCATAGCAATACTCGCACAGATGCGGGTAGGGATTGTCCATGTATTTCAGCTTGTAGGCGTAGTTGGTGTTTTGTTCTATCATCATAATTTTGCGTGTTGTTTGGCTAATGATTGCCCAATTCGCTCATTTACTTGTCTTTTATGCGCCATTTGTGTCATTTTTGAGCCGTTTTTGAGCCGATTGAGCCGATTTTGATTGTTGGTATAGTGATACAATTGACCATTAATTGACTAAATTGACTATTGAATGACTATTAATTGACTAATTCGAAATAACTACCAGCACCAAATCCCCTGTTAATCAGTAATTTGAATACTTTAGTCAATTCGTTCAAATCTTTTGTCGCAGTTTGTCGAGCGACTGTATTGATTTTTTGGTACTCGCTATTGGTGATTTTGCCTTTCTCCTTCACATACATTATAGCCTTTATCTGTCTCGGGTTCAATCCTTTGGCTTGCAATTCTTCTTCGTTATACAAGTCTTTGCGAAACACCACCCAAAAACCAGAACTATCATAATAATAAAGAGGCTGGGGCAATCCTGCCTCGGCGCACTGCTCGTTCATCTTGCGGATGCCGCGCCCCCATGCTTCAATGTAGCCTATGCGGAAAAAAGCATTGGAGATGTCGGGATTGTGAGGTACGGAGGAGTGTTTTTTCTGTAAGGTGTCGATAGTCCAATTCTCTGGCAATTTACCGTAGTTCCATATCATAATCTTATCCTTGTAAACGCTGATTTGAATGGGTGTTGCTCCTGTGTAATCTTTGTGAGCGATGGCGTTATGCAAGGCTTCTCTTATTGCTTCCTTGGGATATTCAAATGTCTCAACGCGATAAATCCCATCATAACTAATCAATGCCTTGATGTATTTCGTGAAAAGCAAATCCATCGTTTTCTCAACTTGCTCAAACAGATTGCCATGAATCTCGTCTTGGTAGCGCAAATCGCTGTCGGATTCAAAGTATCCGATTTTGATGTAAGCGTTGGTCACAAACTTTTCAGGGTCGGGATGGAAAAGCAACAATGCGGCACGCTTCAGGTATTTGCCTTCCGTAAGTTTCAAGTTGGCAAGCAACAATTCATTGCTGTCAGTCAAGACATCGTCGTTAAGACGGTTGCTTTTTGATTCCCTTTTTCCGGAAAAAGTCGAATGTCTCCGATTTTAGATTCTCAATTGTAACATTAGGGACTGGTACGCCATCCCAATGCTTGCCTTGTTTGCCCAAAAGAAACTGATCCAATGCGGCACCTTTCAACTCTTGTTTGGTGCTGCCGCTACGGTAATGGTATTCTCCTTTGCAACTTACTGGGTTGAGTTGTGGTTCAACGACAATCTCGATATAATCGCCATTGTCGGATTTGTGAAGATTGACATCAGCCACGATGCCTAAGACCGTGGTTATCTTGTTTGGAAGTTCTTCCAGTAGCTTTTTGGCGTTGTTTACACCAACGACATTACCATCGTCGTCCTTGCCAATGAAAATGGTTCCGCCCTGTGCATTGGCAAATCCGCAAATCCATTTTAGATACTCGTCTTTCCAAACGGTCTTGTATTCTATGTTTTGTGATACTGTCATATTTTGTATCATTTTCCCGTTATTGTTTCTCCCAACGGATTCATTTCGTGTTTGTTATAGTTCTCTTGCGCTTTTTCCTTGCTCGCATTCGCATAGCAATACTCGCACAAATGCGGGCAAGTGTTGTACTCGCCGATGTCCTTGCTCATGATGCAGCCGCAAAACTGCCGTTGGCCTTTGTCGCGGTTGTCCTTTTTCTTGACGATTTCCGTTCCGAACAAGGATTCCTTCACCTCCACACCGAGAAAGTCCATCAAAGCCTTGTCATGGTGGGCGAAGCGAATCATCAGGTCGTCGTCGATGCACTTGTTGTGCTGGATGCCATAGCGTTCGATGTCAATCTTCTCGCCGCAGGTGGCCAACTGGTAGCGCCATTTTTGGTTGAGTCCCGAAAGCCTTTGGGCAAATTCCTCCATCTGGGCTGTCGTCCATTCCGCATAGTTCACATGGCTTTTCTCAAGGTTGGCTTTCACCTTTTTATATAAGGCGATGTCGGCATAGCTGAAAACAAGTTTTTCCGTGTAGCCTGACAGTTGGTCGCCAATATTTTCCACCTTTTGCAGCAGGTCTTCCATGCTGATGCTATCCGTCAAGATGAGTGGGTCGAAACGCCAAATCACACGGCCTTGGCCCAATTGGTCCACTAGTCTTTTGAAGGTGTCAATCCTTTCCTCCAGCGGCGGAACACCTTTCTCCAAGCCTTCTTTTTCGTAATCGTTCAGCGTGTATTGGATGTAGCAGCCGATGTTTCTTTCCTTCAGTTCGTCCAAATGTCCGAGCAACAGTTTTGGATTCTTTGACCAAAACACAATGAAGCGGCATTTTTCGTATGAAACGAAACTCCTCACGCCATTGAACGGATTGGTCCAAGCGGAATAGCCCACCTTCAGCCGATGGAAGAACCAGTCGGCATAGAAAGCAGGGATGTCCGTGCTTCGGCTCGCGGAGATGATGACGGGGGCTTGAGCCTCAGCCATCATGCCGTTGTCGCGCTGGATTTGTTTTTTTTGCCATTGGGCCATCTGTCACCTCTGTAGTTTTTCGCTGCAAATTTATGCAAAATTACATTGTATTAGCAGCAGCTCTGATTATTTGCAAGCTTGCAATTCCTGTTTCAACTAAACATACCTAAACTTTTTGGTTCATTATTTGCCAAACTTATTCTATCTTTGCAATCACAAAACACGAACTTTATGCAACGATTAATAGCCCCTTCCCTACTCTCCGCCAACTTCCTCAACCTGGAAGCCGACATCGAGATGGTCAACCAAAGCGAGGCCGACTGGTTCCATTGCGACGTGATGGACGGCCGCTTCGTGCCCAACATCTCTTTTGGAATCCCTGTCATCCAGGCGATTAAGAAGAAAGCACAGAAGCCTTTGGATGTCCACCTGATGATTGTGGAACCCGAGAAATACTTTGAAGCCTTCGCCAAGGCAGGCGCCGACATCATCACCTTCCACTACGAGGCCTGCACCCATATCCACCGCGCCGTGCAGCAAATCAAGGCGCTCGGACTGAAGGCAGGTGTGGTGCTCAACCCGCATACGCCTGTCAGCGTGCTTGAGGACATCCTCGGCGACTTGGACGTGGTGCTCCTCATGTCGGTCAATCCGGGCTTCGGTGGACAACAATTCATCGAGCGCACATACGAAAAGATACGCAAACTGCGTTTAATGATTACTGAACAAAAAGCCACGGCCCTCATCGAAGTGGATGGCGGCGTCAACACGCACAACGCCAAGGCATTGTTCGAGGCGGGCGCCGACGTGCTCGTCGCGGGCAACGCAGTGTTCAAGTCGGAGGAGCCGATGGAGGTGATTAAGGAATTGAAGGCCAATGGCTAATCGCCCATGGCGGATGACCTGCTTCTCCCCAAGCCATCATTGCGGACCTGATCCGCAATCTCCTTCAAGGTTGCAGCAGGCCATAACTCATGAACGATAGTCCATAGTAAAATTAGGAACATTAAATCTTTGAATATTAAATCTTTAAATCAACAAACTATGAGTAATGACATCCTGAAACTCAAGCCGGAAGGCATTTGGAAAGAGTTCAACGGCATCCTCGGTGTGCCGCGTCCGTCGAAGAAGGAAGCCAAAATGGTGGCTTACCTCGAGCAATGGGCAAAAGACCATAAAGTCAAGTATATCAAGGAAGAGTGCGGCAACATCATCATGAGTGTGCCGGCCACCAAGGGTATGGAAGACCGACAGACAGTCATCCTGCAAGCTCACATGGACATGGTGTGCGAGAAGAACAGCGACAAGAAGCACGACTTCGAGAAAGACCCCATCGAACCTGTCATCAAGGGCGAGTGGCTGCATGCCAACGGCACGACCCTCGGCGCCGACGATGGCATCGGCGTGGCTGCGGCTCTGGCCGTCATCGCCGACCCGAAGGTGGAACACGGTCCGCTCGAATGCATCTTCACCGTCGACGAAGAGACAGGCCTCACAGGTGCCATGAAGCTCGACCCGAAGGACTTCACCGGCCGCATCTTGCTCAACCTCGACAGTGAGGACGAAGGCGAGATCTTCATCGGCTGTGCCGGTGGCATGGACACGATTATCAAGGTGTGGTACGAGCTGGAGCCCGCTCCGGAAGAAAGCACCGCCTATCGTATCACCGTCAGCGGCCTGAAAGGCGGCCACAGCGGCGACGACATCAACAAGAACTTGGCCAACGCCAACAAGCTGCTGACCCGCATCCTGTGGCAAGCCACCACTTGGTTCGACGTCGCCCTCTACGACTTCCAAGGCGGCAACCTGCGCAACGCCATCGCACGCGAAGCTACGGCTGTGGTTTACGTCCCCAACGAGAGCGTCGGCGACTTCCTCCACTATGTCAAGGATATGGAAAAGCACTTCAAACAAGAATACCAAGTGACCGAACCTACCCTGAAAGTCACGGCTGAAGTGGCTGAAATCCAGCCCGATGTGGTCATCGACGAGATGTCGCAATACAACCTGCTGAACGGCCTCTATGCCTGCCCGCACGGTGTCATCGCCATGTCGCAGACCATCCCGAACTTCGTGGAGACCTCGACCAACCTCGCTTCATGCAAGAAAAAAGAAGGTTACTTCTTCATCCAGACCTCGCAGCGTAGCTCCATCGAGTCGTCGAAGCAAGACATCGCCGACATGGTGGAAGCCGTGTGGAGCCTCGCCGATGCCGATGTGGAGCACACCGACGGCTACCCAGGCTGGGCACCCAACCCCAATAGCGCCATCCTGGATGTCGCAGTCAATTGCTACAAGAAACGCTTCAAGAAAGATCCTAAAGTCAGAGCCATCCACGCCGGTTTGGAGTGCGGCCTCATTGGCGACAAGATTCCGGGCATGGACATGATCAGCTTCGGTCCCACCCTGCGCGGCGTGCACTCGCCCGACGAGCGTTGCGAGATCGCAACCGTCCAGATGTTCTGGGACTTCATGTGCGACATCCTGAAGAACGTGCCGAAGGACGAAGCGCCTAAGGCTAAGAAAACACCAGCCAAGAAAGCAACGGCTGAGAAAAAAGCTCCAGTAGCCAAGAAGGCACCTGCTAAAAAGGCACCGACTAAGAAAGCCAAAAAATAAGAGAGATTAACCTACTTTGAAAGAGTCCGTTGGAGTTATCTGACGGGCTTTTTCTTTGTAATGCAACGAATAAAGTCTATATTCAAATCAAATTATGATGTGAATAGCATCGTTTTTCGCCTCACTCATTCACCTATAATGCAAAAAAAGGCTGTCTCCTTTTGGAAACAGCCTTATTTCAATTCTATCTGTTCTTTATTTCGTCTTATCCGGCCATGTAGGAATCTCGGGAATGTCGGGATAGTCCTTCATCTGCTTGAGGATGACCTCGATGGCCTTGTTCAGCTGGTCGTCAACGCCTTCAAACTCATGGGCGGGGTCGTTGTCGATGACGATATCTGGATCCACACCATAGCCTTCGATGACCCAGTTGCCCTTTTCGTCGAAAGGCGCAAACTCTGGACGAGTCAGTGAGCCGCCGTCGATGAAAGGCAGGCTGCCGCGGATGCCGACCACGCCACCCCACGAGCGCATTCCGATAGTCGTGCCAATCTTGTGCTTCTTGAACTGATAGGGGAACAAGTCGCCGTCGGAAGCGGAGTATTTGTTGAACAACAACACCTTGGGACCGAGCATCATCTTGGTGGGCTTGGTCTCAGGCTCGTTGTTGCGCATCATGTCGTACATCGAAAGTTCGCGGCGCAAACGCTCCACAATCATCGGGCTGACGTTGCCGCCGCCATTACCACGATCGTCGATGATGAGAGCTTTCTTGTCGAGTTGCGGATAAAAGTACTTGGCGAACTCATTCAGACCTTCCACGCCCATGTCGGGGATATGGATGTAGCCTACCTGACCGTTAGTGGCCTTGCTCACCTTCTCGACGTTGCCTTGCACCCAGTTGTAGTAGTACAAACCCGTTTCGTCAGCGATGGGACGCACCACCACGTCGCGGGCGCCGCTTTCCGAAGCCTTATTATTTAAGGTGAGCAGCACCGCTTTGTTGGCCTTGCCGATGAGGGCGGCATACATGTCCTTCATGTCCTTGGTGCTCTGCCCGTCGATGGCGATGATGTAGTCGCCTTCCTTGGCGTTCACGCCCACTTCCGTCAGTGGCGAGCGGGTCTTCTCGTTCCAGTTTTCGCCCTTCAGGATCTTGTCAATCTGGTAGTAACCCGACTTGTCGCGATGGATGCGGCAGCCCAACATACCCATCGGGATGCGTTCGGGCTTCACGCGGTCGCCGTCGCCCACGTAGGCATGGCCGATATTGATTTCACCGATCAACTCGCCAATGAGGTAGTTCACGTCGTTGCGGTCGGCGCAATAAGGTAACAACTTTCCATATTTCTCTTTCATCGCAGGCCAATTCACACCGTGCATGTTGGGCGCATAGAAGAAGTCGCGCATCTGGCGCCACGCCTCGTTGTAGATTTGCGTCCACTCGGTGCGCAGGTCGACCCATTTCTTCATATTGCTGAGGTCGATGACGTCGTCGCCCTTACCTTCGCCCGACTTACCGCCAGGCATCGGGCCTTTCGGAGCGTTGACCACCTTATAGCCAGCGCCTTCGCGCATCAGCATCTTGGTGCCGTCGGCAGAGAGTTCATAGCCAAAGCCACCAATCGCCGTGACCTTCTTCGACTTGGCATCGAAGTAGTTGAGGCCGCCGCCATTGCGACCCGCAGCCACGAAATACAGGCCATCCTCGACACCCGTGAGGTTCCAATAACGCCCCGCACTGACGGGCAGCACCACTACCCTATTGCTGATGCCTTCAAAGTCGATTTTCACTTCCTTGGCATCTTTCTTAGGTTCGGATTTGCCCTCGGATTTGCCTTTGCCCCCTTTGGGACCTTCTGGCTTGCTTTGGGGTTCGCCCTTATCCTCATTCACATTTTCCGTCTTCACCTCATCATTCTCCGTCAAAAAAGGCGAAGGCGTATCTTGCTGTAAAGTAAGCAGATAAACCTTACTCATATCGGTATAGACGTGGTTCCATTCCAGCCAACCGTATGTCGGGCGGAAATCGCGCTCCGAGGTGAAATACAGATACTTGCCATTCTTGTCGAAAGCGGGCGACGAGGCGTTGTACCAGCCATCGGTGACGACTTCGTCCTTGCCCGAAGCCACATTGTAGATGTGGATGCGGCTCACGCTGAAGGTGCTCGGCATGGAATAGGCAATCCAGCGGCTGTCGGCTGACCAAGCGAAGTCGCCCATCTCGCCCGCCAAGCTGTGCGCCACCTCGGT
>Ga0247608_10003340_pt1 | contig 18864 bp, 18 predicted proteins | sample 176DNAGHGlowgp2_FD_193490 | JGI IMG/M metagenome (GOLD analysis project Ga0247608, IMG submission 193490) | Sheep rumen microbial communities from Palmerston North, Manawatu-Wanganui, New Zealand - 1766 DNA GHGlow gp2 | ecosystem: Host-associated > Mammals > Digestive system > Stomach > Rumen ...
GAATGTACTATTCCGAAACTGGTGATGAATTGAAGAAGTTCAATACTCGTGATGGAATGGGATTCCAATTATTACGTGAGGCAGGTATTAAGACGGGTATCATTACCAGTGAGAATACGAAAATTGTAGAGAATCGAGTAAAGAAACTGAAAATTGACTATCTTCGACAAAGTAAACGAGATGGTGGTAAGGTGGCTGCTGCAAAGGAAATCTGCGATGAATTAGGCATCTCATTTAACGAGGTAGCCTATATCGGTGATGATATCAATTGTTATGAATTACTCTCTTCTGTTGGTATAGCAGCCTGTCCTGCCGATGCTATACAAAAAGTAAGGAGCATTCCCAATATTCATGTTGTTACACGTAATGGTGGTGAGGGGTGTGTTAGAGAATTCATAGAATCCTTATTATAGTTTTTATATGATAATCCACAAGACCCCAATAGATGGTGTCCTCATTATAGAACCCAAGGTTTTTGAGGATGCCCGTGGCTATTTCTTCGAATCTTTCTCCCAACGGGAATTCGATGAGAAAGTAGCCCCCATCATAGGACATACAATACACTTTGTCCAAGACAATGAGAGTAAATCAAGTTACGGAGTGATGCGCGGTTTGCATTTCCAGCGCCCTCCCTTTACCCAGAGCAAACTGGTGCGTTGCGTAAAGGGCACTGTCCTTGATGTGGCTGTCGATATTCGCAAGGGAAGTCCCACCTACGGCCAGCATGTAGAATGTCTACTTACAGGTCGTGATGAAGAAGGTGTTCGCATCGCAGAAAAGTATAAAGGATCAGTTACCCTCCCTAAACAGGGAGGTTTGGAGGGTCTTCTTGGTCTCCAGTTCTTCATCCCCAAAGGCTTTGCCCATGGCTTTGCCGTGTTGAGTGAGACAGCAGTCTTCCAGTACAAGTGCGATGAGTTCTATCATCCCGAGGCAGACGGAGGTATAAGTATTCTTGATGATTCACTGGGCATTGACTGGAGGATTCCGACAGACAATGCAATTTTGTCAGAGAAAGACACAAAACATTTACTATTAAAGGATTTCATATCACCATTTACATTTTAATGGACAATAGTAATTCCACAAAAAACAAACGCATAGCAAAGAATACGTTATTACTATATTTCCGTATGTTATTTCTGATGCTAATATCGCTTTACACCAGTAGAGTGGTGTTAAATGCATTAGGAGTGGAGGATTATGGCATATACAACGTTGTTGGTGGAGTTGTTATGATGTTCTCAATGTTAAGCGGTTCATTGAGTGCTGCAATAAGCCGTTTCTTAACGTTTGAACTAGGGAAGGGGGATAAAGAGAATTTGGATAAAGTTTTTTCTTTGTCCATAACAATTCAATTAATTATAGCACTAGCAATAATTCTTGTAGCAGAGACAATCGGTTTGTGGTTTTTGAATGAGAAAATGATAATACCTGTGAATCGTATTTCTGCGGCAAATTGGTGTTTTCAGTTTTCTATTGTTGCATTTGCGGTTAATTTAATAAGTGTTCCCTATAATGCGGCAATTATAGCACATGAAAGAATGTCGGCTTTTGCTTATATCTCTATTCTTGAAGGAATAGGAAAACTATTGATAGCGTGGTGTATAGTGGTTAATCCTATAGACAGATTGGTTTTTTATGGAGGAATGATAGCCTTATTAGCGATAGTTCTTAGGATAATATATGGCTTGTATTGTAAGAAATATTTCGGAGAATGTTCTTATCATTTTGTCTATGATAAAGATTTACTGAAACAGATTTTTGGTTTTGCTGGTTGGAATTTTATAGGTTCATCTGCAAGTATTCTTCGAGATCAAGGAGGTAATATCTTAATAAATCTATTTTTCGGTCCAGCTGTTAATGCCGCTAGAGGAATTGCTACAAAAGTGAATACTGTTATAACAAGTTTTGTACAGAATTTTATGGTGGCAATGAATCCTCAAATAATTAAATCATATGCAGAAGAAGATGGGGAATATTTAATGACGTTAATTTACAATGGAGCCCGTTTTTCATATTATTTATTGTTATTATTATCCCTGCCAGTACTATTGAATACTCAATATTTATTAACTATTTGGCTTGGTCTAATCCCTAATCATACGGTTAATTTTGTTCGCTTGATACTTGTATTTGCCTTGCATGAATCTCTTGCAAACCCACTTATCACAGCGATGTTGGCAACAGGTAAAATAAAGAAATACCAGATATGCGCAGGGGGAATGAATCTTATGAATCTTCCTATAAGTTATGTGGTACTAAAAATGAGGTATCCCCCAGAGTCTGTCCTGATTGTGGCAATTATGTTTAGTTTAATAGTTCAGATTGTTCGTCTTGTCTTGCTTAAAGATATGATTAATTTACCAATTAAAGATTTCTTTAAGAAAGTATATATGAATGTAATTATAGTAACATTATTTGCATCTCTATTACCTGTATTGATGAATCGATATTTTGAAAATTCTCTCTTACAATTTCTGTCAATAACGGTAATAACAGTCGTATGGACTTTATTTGTAGTTATTTTGTGTGGATTGAAAAAGGAAGAGCGGACATCTCTTTTACAAAGAGTTTCTGTATATTGTCAGCGATTAAGTTAATTATGAATATATTATTATTAGGCGGGACAGGAACACTTAGTAGTGTTATTAGAGATATATCATTAGAGAGGGATTATACTGTAACTATCTTTAACAGGGGGAAAAAAAATGACAAGATACCAAGCAAAGTAAATTTAATCGTAGGTGATTTTAAAGATAGAAAGTCCTTAGAGCATAGTTTCTCTAATTCCTGTTATGATGTTGTTGTTGATTTTCTGTCAAGGACAGAATCTGATATTGAACGGATTTATACGATATTTCACGATAAGTGTAAGCAGTTTATTTTTATTTCTACAGCCTGCGTATATCAAAGAGATAGTATAAAAAAATTATTAACAGAAGATTCCAAGAAACCGAATTTGAAATGGAATTATAGTATTGAGAAATATGAATGCGAATGTCGGTTAAAAGAATTGCAAAATTTAAGTGGTACATCGTATTATACGATAGTTCGGCCTTATATAACATACGATAATCAAAGAATACCCTTGGGTATATCTCCTATACCCTATAGTTTTCATAGGACAATTATTGAAAGGATAAAGGCGGGAAAGCCTTGGTTTGTTTGGGATGGTGGGAGAAGTATTACCACGACAACGTATGCTACAGATTTTGCATTAGGTGTTGTCGGATTGTTTATGAATGAAAAGGCCAAGAACGAAGTTTTTCATATTACAAGTGATTGTACTTGTACAAATAAGCAAATAGTAGATATGTTGTTTCAAAAACTTCATGTAAAACCAAATGTTGTGGATGTTAGTACGGATGATTTTATCAAGATTTTACCCGAATACAAAGATATTCTCGTTGCCGATAGGGCACTTGATGCATTATTTGACAATTCTAAGATAAAAAGTGCAGTTAAGGATTTGAAATTTAAGACTACAATTGATCAAGGACTTGAGCGGGTTATACACTATTGGGATAGGTGTCCGTTTTATGAATATGACTATAAGTTTGAGGGGCGTATCGATCGGCTGCTATCTCAATACACAAAAGTTGGATTCGTAAAATATCCCCACGCAAGTAAAAGTGCATTTGTAGTTTATTTATTATATCGTTATCTTCCTTTAAAATGGGCATCAAAGTTGTCACATTATGTTAAATAAGGGTGAATTTAAAAGTTTCATTTTTACTGGAAATAAAGCATTGTGTACAGGTTGTGGGGCATGTGCTCAAGGGTGTCCCCATAATGCTATATGCATGACTCCCGACAATGAAGGCTTTCTTTATCCTAAGTTGGACACAGAAAAATGTGTTGGTTGTGGATTTTGCGATATGATTTGTCCTGTTACTGGTAAAAAAACAGAAAATAAGGAATATGTTCAGCATTGCTATGTTGCAACAACTTCGCATAAGTGTTATTATGAAGAAAGTGCAACAATCGGGATTTGTACTATGCTTTCTGAATATGTAATCAAACACAAAGGCTATGTTTTTGGTGTATATTTAGATGAGTCAAATTGGAATGCTTATCATATTATGGTAAATGATTACAAAGGTGTTCAAATGATCCGTAATTCTAAATATCTTCAAAGTTCTACTAAATCAACGTTTGGACAGGCAAAAAAAAAACTAATTGAGGGAAGTGTAGTTTTGTATATTGGTACTCCATGTCAGATTGCAGGATTAAAGGCATACCTTCGAAGAGATTATCCTAATCTTTTTACTGTAGATTTGATTTGTCATGGTGTATTTAGCCCCATACTACTCCCTTTAGAAATAGAATATTGGGAAACTAAATTCGGTGGTAAAATTAAGAATTTTAGATTTCGGAGTAAAAAAGAATACAGACACGTGAATGGGGGAATGGTAAATTTCGATTTGGAAAAGGATGGAAAGGTAAAGCATATTGAAAGATTTGCAGGCAGTTCCCCAACTTATAGATGTTATGCGTATGCTGGCGATGGAAATCAATATAATCATCGTATTTCGTGTTATACTTGTCATTTTAGATCTCAGCATAGATATGGGGATATTACGGTAGGTGATCCTTGGTTTATATCAGATTCTTTTATATGCAATGAACGATTAGTAAGTTCAAATCCCATAAGGTCATTATATTCAATAAACTCAGCAAAGGGTGAAGAACTGATGTCCAATGTCAGGAGTTATATGGTAGAAAAAGAGATTTGCCTTTCCGATGCATTCCGTCAACCTGCTTTGTTAGAGGCAAATAATAAAATACCCGAGAAAAGAAACGAATTGTATACTTCTTTAAAAAAAGTGAATTATGGTTCTTTAGTTGAAAATCTCTTAAATTGCAATTTAGATTTTGCTCACAGAACCTTTAAACGAGCATATAGAAAAAGTGCTATAAAGCGTATAATGAAAAAGTTATTATTCAGATGAAAGTATATTTCTTGCATTTGGATTACCTGAAAGGATTAGCAATACTGCTAATGGTGATGGGACATGCATTAGCATGGTCATACCCTAATTGGTCTTTTTTGACTGTTAATTGGTCTTCAATGTCACCCCAAGAGTTTAATGCATCGTTTGTTTGGAAGATTATTTATTCCTTCCATATGCCCCTTTTGTTTTTTGTAAGTGGTTTCTTGTTTTATAAAGACAAGACACTTACGATAGACTTAGTTTTGCAATTAACCTTGAAAAGGATACAACGTCTGTTAATTCCTTATCTTACAACAGGTATTTTTGTTTATTTGTTAAAAGGCTATTTCGGATATTGGTTTTTTCTTGTTTTATTTGTTCTTAGTATTATTGTTCTGCTGGAACTATATTTTGAAGAAAGATATCATGTTGGTGTGAGAGTGGAATTATTTTGCCATTTTTTTATGTTTGTAATATTGAATATCGTGAGTCGATTATGTCTAAAACAACTCCCAATTGAATTTTCTAATTTTTCTGGAATAGCCCAATATTACCTGTCTTTTATTACTGGCTACCTTCTACATAAATATTCAAGATTTGAGAGACTCGTTTTGTCTAATTGGGCAATGTCCATTTCGTTTCTTTCTTATATCTTGCTTATGGTGATAGTAGTGTATTACGGTTATATGAAATTGTTGACAATATTTATACCTTTGACAGCGATTCTTTTTCTTTATAGCCTTATGAAAAAGATGTCTGATAAGGGTGAAAATCCTTCGCTGGGGGGGGGTAATTCTCTGTGGCAGGTATTCTATGGAGATTTATGTATTCCATTTGTTTTTTGTGATACAATTACCTGTTTGTGGGGAGTATTTGCTAACGATAGAAAATTTGCCGACAAGTATAAGTCTTCAACTAATATATTCGATGGTGATTACTTCAATCGCTATTTTCTTTTCAGTCATAATGGCAGTCTTGATAAAATATAACTACTATATTTCAAAACTTCTCTTTGGGAAATAAATGTCGGTAAAACAGCATATACGAGGTCTTTTGTATGGGATAAAGTGGAATTTGTCAACTTCCATTATCCCTAATATTCCAAGTCAAACTCTAAGAAATTGGGGAATGAGGAAACTAGGGGTGAAAATGTCTAAGAATGTGAAGTTGTATGCTGGTTTTTCTGTAAGAAATCCTAAAGGACTTATAATTGAAGATGGTGTTAATATCGGTCCCAAAGTCCTTCTTGATGGTCGTCGTGGTATAACAATTCGAAAGAATGCAGTGATAGCATACGACGCTATAATTTGGTCTCTAAATCATGACTATAATGATGTACATTTCTGTGGAAAAGGAGCACCAGTCGAAATCGGAGCATATGCCTGGATTTGCTCAAGGTCGATCATTTTGCCCGGAATTGTAATTGGTGAAGGGGCTATAGTCGCATCAGGTGCAGTTGTAACAAAGGATGTCCAACCATATACAATTGTGGGTGGTATACCGGCAAGGGTAATTGGACATAGAGATAAGAATCTGTGGGAATATGGTTATATTCAAAGTAAAGACGTCAACCATTTGATTTGATGATAACAAATATGATAGATATTACATATCGTAAAGCCCCCTTACCAGTTTTGATGCTGATAATTCTTTGTGTTTTAGTGTCTATCAGGTTCTGGTCTTATGTATATTTGCCTCCAATTCTTGGTCTTATACAGTTTATTATAACTATATTCTGTGTTATTTTAATTTCAAGTAGGAAAAAATGTTATAAAAGTGACAAAATTGACTTGATTGTTAAATGGACTATTATTACTATATTTTTGAGCATTATTCCTGCAGTGATTGATTGGGGACAAAGTGTCTATGGTACATCAAGAGTTTGTATCAGTCTTTCTTATCCTCTTTTCTTGTATTTTGTATTAAGGAATTACATGGTATCAACAAATATGTTGTTGAAAATACTAACGATAGTAAGTTTAGTATGGGTTTTTTTAGAACTTTTTCAACAGTTAACTTATCCTCCCTTTGTTTTATTTTCTGGGGCATTTGTTTCTAAAGATAATATTACAGAGCGTTTGGGTCTATGGAGATTTTATATTTGGGGTGTAGATTTTGTAATGATTGCTTTTTCATATTGGCTTTGTCAAGTTCGCGGTAATGGTAATTCAATAAGTATAAAAAAACTATTAATGGCTTTAATATTCATAGTGGGGCTTTTGTGCTATTGTTCACGAAAGCATATATATGTGACACTATTAGTAATAGGCCTGTTTTCATTAAAAGGAAAAGGAAAACAAAAATATATTTTAATGTTTTTAGTTTTAGGGTTCTTTTTCTTGTTATATATATTCTTTTATGCTGACTTTCGGCAGTTAAACGAAGAGTCCTCAGTAGCGCAAGGAGAAGGTGAGGATTTTATACGTTTCTTGGCTGCCAAGTATTTCCTTTTTGATTTTTCTGATTCAGATTTATACCCCATTTTCGGTGCTGGTCTCGCAGAGGAAGGCTCAAAATTGTGGCGTCAGTTAGACTATTTAGGTAATATGTATGGTGAGTTTGTCGGTTATTATCAAGCAGATATAGGAATAATAGGATATTATTCTAAATTTGGATTAATGGGTGTTTCTGCAATTATAATGTATATAGTTTATTTTATAAAGAATTGGAAATTTATAGATGAATGGTTGAAATATTTTTTTATTATGAAAATGATTCTTATAATCTTTGACTTTTGGGCAATATGGGATGTCGGTATGATGGCATATTCAATATTCTTATATTTATTGTGTTGTAATGTGAATAAAAACAAGCAAAAGGAATTATTATTTTATGGAAATAGGAATACTAACATATCATTGTGTACCTAATTTTGGAGCACAGCTACAAGCGACATCAACTGTTGGGTATTTGAGGAGGATGGGGCATAATCCTATAGTCTTAAACTGGTATCCCCAAGACTTGGAGAGAATGTATTCGAAAAGAATACCGGCCGCCCAGATAGTTGCTCACGATTTTTATACGAAGGAATTTCTACCTATTACAGAGATTTGCCGTAATGAGGAGCAATTAGTTAAAGTCATTGAAGAGCATAATTTAGATGGAATCATAGTTGGAAGTGATGCATTGTTTAAGTATATTCCTTTAAAAAATAGGAAGTATTTCAGCAAACGCAAATTGCATTATATAAAAAGAAACATTCTTTCTGTAGAGTTAATTGATGGTAATCCCTTCTTTGGTGGATTTGCAACTAAACTGTCAAAGAGAATTCCTGTTGTTGCTTATTCTGTATCCTCGCAAAATTGTGCTTATCAAAAGATGAACTTGGAGGAAATAAAGCAAATGAATTCTATGATGAGTAATTTCGCTGCGATTACAGTACGCGACGAGTGGACAAAAGGAATGGTAGAATATGTAACAAGTAATACCGATGTCCCAGTCACACCAGATCCGGTATTCTCCTTTAATCAAAATTGTTATTTCAAATTACCGACCAAAGAAATTATCGTTAATAAGTATCATCTTGCAGAAAAATACATTCTGATTAGTTTTAGCACATGGTATAGTAGCGAACATTACATTCATAGCATAGCTACAGAAGTGGAAAAACGTGGATACCAGGCTGTTGCTTTTCCAATGCCAGAGGGATTAAATGCGGCAGGGATAGAAAACCAAATACCAATACCTCTTAGCCCTATTGACTGGTATGCGCTTATTAAGTATTCTTCTGGATATATTGGTGAACGGATGCACCCAATTGTCGTTTGTCTCCATAACACTGTCCCTTTTTTCTGTTTTGACGAATACGGAACGAGTAACAAAAGTTTATGGGGGTTGAGAAACACTTTCCAGATAGAGAGTAGCAAAACTTATCATATCCTTAACAAGGCAGGGTTGAAAACATGTATGTTCTCTTATAAAACTAAGAAGAGTTTTCCTTTGCCTGAGTATATACTAAATGAAGTTTTAAATTTTCATAAAGACACTTGCAGATTATTTTCTATTGAGCAACAAAGTCTATATGAATCATCAATGCTCCAAGAAATAAACTGTATAAAAAAAGCCATTAAATGAGAAATATTTTATTTGTACTGCAGGCTTTGCCATGGCCTTTAGAGTTTGGAGGTAAGCAGGCTATGTTTAACGGTGTCGCAGCAGTTAAAGATGTAGCTAATATATATATTACTTATCTTCAATATAACCGAGATACTGATGCCAAACAAAGGGAATGTTTCATTAAAGCGATGAATGGTAATGTTACAGTTATCCCTTATATAGAGAAAAGAGATATAAGTACGCTCAGGAAGTTCGTCTCGAAAGTGACGGAGAATCTTGACCGCCGAATTTTTAAAAAGGACAAAGAGTGTTTTCTTGATTGCCAACTCAAGATAAGACAACCATCACAGAATGAGATTTCTTTTATAAATAGAATAATTGAGGAAAAAAAGATTGATACCGTGCAAGTTGAAATGCTTTCTCATCTAGCCTTGATAAATACGCTCCCCACGAGCGTGCGTAAAATATTTGTGCATCATGAACTCGGCTTTGTAAGGAAAAGCCAAATACTGCATGAGGTGGAAGCCAACCAATATTATGATTCAATAGCTGAATCGCTGAAGATTCAAGAAATAGGTCTACTCAATAAATATGACGATGTCGTAGTGTTAAGTGATACTGATAGGGAAAAATTAATTGATGCAGGTGTAACGGCACCTGTGCATACCTCTCTTGCAATTGTTAAACAGCCGGAAGTCTTTAAACCCCAGATTGATGATTATCATACTCTTTTCTATATTGGTCCATCTAAACATAAGCCAAATTATTTTGCTATAAAATGGTTCCTGGAGAACTGCTGGGAAAATATATTAAAAGAAGATAAAGGTTTTAAGTTAAAGGTTATAGGTATATGGGATAAGGAAAGCATTAATAGCTTGTCAGGGAAATATGATAATTTGGAGTTTGTTGGTTTCGTGGAGAATCTGGCAGATATATTAAGGAATGGTATCATGATAGTGCCAGTTACAATAGGAAGCGGTATCAGAATGAAGATATTAGAGGCTGCAGCAAATGGCGTTCCTGTTGTATCAACAACAATAGGGGCTGAGGGATTGCCAATTATTCACGGAAAAAATGGCTTTCTTGCAGATAATCCAGACGATTTCGTAAAGTGCATTTTAAAACTATCAGATAGATATTTACGTTTCAATTTTGTTCATGAACTTGATGTCTCAATACGAGAAAAGTACTCTTTTGAAGCATTAAAGCGAAATAGACGAGACATCCTAAAATTGTTATGAAGTTTCACTATCGTCAAAAAGTCTTATGATTTCAATAGCAATGGCCACTTATAATGGCGCTAAATATTTACCTGAGCAAATAGATTCTATACTTTCTCAGACAATCCAAGATATAGAGATAGTTATTTCTGATGATTGTTCTACAGATAATAGTTGGAGTGTGCTTGAAAAGTATGCGGCACAAGATAGTCGTATTAAAATTTTCCGTAATAAAACCAATTTAGGTTTTAAAAAGAATTTTGAAAATGTCATTGGTTTTACAAGTGGAGAATATGTTGCATTATGCGACCAAGATGACATTTGGGAACCAAATCATTTGGAGGTGTTGCTAGATAATTTAAGCAACAAGATGATTTCTGCAGGGAACTCAGAAATGGTGGATGGTGAAGGTAATAGCATTGGGATAACATTAAAAGAGTTAGAAGCGTTTGACACGGAGAATGATTCTTTCCAATTAGCAATGTCTTTCCTTCTTTTCAGAAATCCTGTCCAAGGATCGGCAATGCTTATCAAACGTGAATTCTTTTCTAAGGCTTTGCCTATTCCTAGTGATATTAAATATCATGATGCATGGTTTTCTGTACTAAGTTGTTTTTATGGTGGGCTTAGTTATATAGATATGGTAGTTACTAATTACCGTATGCACAATAGTAATGTTACTGGTCATAGAATAAAGAAAAAGTCTAGAATATGGTTTCTATTAAGATGCACAATAAGGTGTGATATGTCTGTTGACCGTATTGCCATGATTCGGACAATCAGAGAAAGGGTTGATAATTTATCGAAAGAGCACCTGAACCTAATAAATAGTTGTGAGAAAGTCCTTCTACGTAATAGAAGTTTAGTTGGTCGCTTATTAAATTTTGTCTTTCGTATACGGCATTTTAGAACAATATACACATATTAATGAATATAGCAGTAATTTTTGCGGGTGGCTCTGGCAAGAGGATGAATACGGTGTCAAGGCCAAAGCAGTTTTTGGAACTACGCGGGAAACCGATTATTATTTATACATTGGAGCAGTTTGACACGCATCCAGATATTGATGGAATAGTAGTGGTCTGTATAGAACCTTGGATACCTTTCCTAAAGAAGCAACTGAAGAAGTTTGAAATAACAAAGGTAGTTGATATTGTTCCTGGTGGAGAGACAGGTCAAGATAGTATCTACAATGGACTGATCTGTGCAAGGAAACATTTTGCTGAAGATAGTTGTGTTTTGATACATGACGGAGTGCGGCCTCTAATTACTCAACAAACTATTACAGATAATATTAATAAGGTCCATGAGAGAGGGAATTGCATAACATGTATTCCTGCTACAGAAACTTTTGTGGTAAAAGAAGGAAATGACCTAACAATTCCTTCAAGAGCGAATTCTCTTATTGCTCGTGCACCGCAAAGTTTTATATTGCGCGATATCCTTGCAGCCCATGAGAAGGCAAAAGAAGAAGGAATGCATGATTTCATAGATTCATGTACAATGATGAGTTATTATGGTCATCACATGAATACAATAATTGGACCGATGGAGAATATTAAGATTACTACTCCGACAGACTTTTTTATTTTCAGGGCTATGGTCGAAGTGCATGAGAACCAGCAAATTTTTGGATTTTAAAGATGGATAATCGGGTATTACAGAAGGACATTATACAATTCGCAGAACAATTTCAGTTGTGGTGTGAATTAAGAGAAAGGTCATTTCTAATTACCGGTGCGACAGGTTTGATAGGTTCTATCCTTATTAAATGCTTGGTTGTTTTAAATCGGGAAAAGAACCTCGATATTAAAATTAAGGCTGTGGTAAGAAATATAGAAAAGGCTAAATTAATTTTTGTAGATGAATGGAGTGAAATAGATGTCGCACAAATATCTCTAGATGCGATTTCTAATGTCCATAATGTCAATAATATTGACTATTTAATACATTGTGCAGCACCTACAGCCTCAAAATTTTTTGTGGAGAGACCTGTTGAGACTTTTAATGCAATTTGCCAGGGCACTTCATCTGTGCTGGAATATGCTAAGAAGAACAAAGTGAAAAGTATGGTTTATCTGTCATCATTGGAAGTGTATGGAAGTATCTTAGATGATACAAATCCAGTTACCGAGGATGTTCAAGGTTATTTGGATCCAATATGTGTTCGCAGTTCCTATCCAATGGCTAAGCGTGCGTCAGAAAATCTATGTTGTTTGTATGCAGTTGAATATGGACTTCCAGTGAAGGTTGCACGTCTAACTCAGACCACAGGAGCAGGAATAGCCAAAGATGATAATCGTGTGATGGCACAGTTTACTCGTTACGCTGCTGAAGGGAAAGATATTGTTCTACATACAACAGGTGAGGCGGCTCGCCCCTATTGCTACACAACAGATGCTATTTCCGCAATTCTCTATATCCTTCTTAAAGGCGAAAATGGTCAGGCTTATAACGTGGCAAATGAGGATACTTATATTTCTGCAAGAGGAATAGCAGAGTTCCTAAAAGATAAATTCAATCCTTCTATTGATGTGCGGTTAGAATTAAATGATAATATGGGGTATGCTCCTGTTACCAAGTTGCGGTTGAGTTCTGAAAAACTAAGGAATTTAGGTTGGAAACCGCAATATGGGCTAAATGATATTTTTAAGAGGTTAATGGATTATCTATCTTGAGATGAAAAAAAACATTTTAATCTTTTTCTTTTCTATAATTATTGTACAGGTCCAAGCGCAATTAGTGTATCCTATTGTGGGTTCTTACAATGGCAAGTCTGCTCAAGGAATGGTGATATATGAGAATCGTGCATTTGTATTCAACGATGGTGGAAGATGCAGGGTGCTGAATCTTAATACAGGCAAAATTGAAAAAGAGTTCCTCTTAGGGAGTGCTCCTTTAAATCCTCATGTCAATACTGCATGTTTTGGTAAAGAAAAGCCTATAAGTGGTAATTTGCCATATATGTATGTCTCAGAGACAAGAGGGCAGTTCCGCTGTTTTGTAGAACAGTTGATTGTGGATAGTTCTTTGCATGTGCAGACAATTACTGCTAAAGTGAAAGGAAAGCCATTGCAAATGAAAACTTGGATTGTTGATATAAAGAATAACTTTCTGTATGGTATAACTAGAGATTATAAAAAATTGAATGATAAAGGCGAATTTCGAAATACAATGTATAAACTTCGACTACCGAAGGTTTCTGAGGGTAGGGATGTCGTTTTAACAGAGAAAGACATCTATGAAAAATATGATTTGTATTTCGCAAGTGGTATTCAAGGTGGCAAAATAAAGAATAATTATTTGTATCTCACAACAGGAAGGGAACAAACTGCAGAAAAGCGAGGAGATTCTAAAAGAGCCATATATGTTATAGATTTGCAAAATAAACGCATCAAGAATGTAATAGATATGACCTATATCACGGTGAATGAACCAGAGGATATAGATTTTTACAAAGGAAACATTCTCTTGTTTTGCGGGCAGAACGGTGGTATCTATAAGGTGAAATAATTTTTGCGAGGCATGGAAAGACAGAGTTTTTTATATTCGATATTAGGAATACGTCATAAAATTTATGATGCGATTTTCTTATTGTTAACATTGGTCAATAGGGTCATACCGCATAAAAAGAATAAAATACTTATTTTCGATCCTAAATTCGACAAGTTTGATAATACGGGCGCGCTCTATGACTACCTGATAGAGAAGAACTACTATGAGAAGTATCTTATCGTTAATGTGTGTAAGAATTACAAAAAACTACGTGAATCCCCCCTAAAAAACGTGGTACAATGTGGTGAGTTGATGGGTGTCCTTCACTATTTAACATCAACGTACGTTTATTATCGTTCCATAACAATTCGGATTAAGCCCGCAAAAGGTCAGCAGGTCATACAAATGTGGCATGGATCACCTTGTAAAGGTGTCGAGTTGAGTATGATTCGCCCAAATTGGACAAATCCGTATTATACAGGTGCTTTTTCTGCTTCAAGGAATTTTAATAAAGTGTTTGCGCAGGTATTTTCTTTGCCAGAGGAAAAATTACTTTTGTGTGGTCAACCTCGGACAGATGTATTGTTTAAGGTATGGCCCAAATATGATTTTGGTACTTACAAGAAATTAATCCTTTGGACTCCAACATTTAGGAAATACAAGATGACTAGATGGGGAATGGGGGCACAGGTGAAAAATGAAGAAAAGTTTTTACCTATAATTCCATTAAATCGTTTTGAAGAGGTGAATGCACATTTGAAGGATATTGGTGTCAAGGTTATTATTAAACTACATCCTATGCAGAGCCTCGAAAAATATAATCTTGTGGAGAGGGATCATTTTATCTTGATGAGTGATAAGGATTTTAAGTCAAGAGGTATGGATCTCTATAAGTTTATGACCCAGTGTGACGCTATGATTACTGACTATTCAAGCATTTATTGGGATTTTCTAGTCCTTGATCGTCCTATAGGATTTACAGAGGATGATGCTGAGGATTATGGTAAGGGAAGAGGATACATTATGGATGATCCAGAAAAATATAAGCCAGGCATGAAGTTAATATCAATGGATGACTTTTATAAATTTGTGGATGATCTTGCTGCAGGCATAGATGATTACAAACAACAGAGAAAAGAAATGAACGATTACGGAAATCCGGTAACAGATGGGCAAAGTTGTAAGCGAGCATTAGAGTGTGTCGGAATCACTATATAAGTAATCCTCATCATGATGGAACATCAGAAGAAACGACTATTTTGGATAGACAGCCTTAAAGTCTTTGCTATTCTTTTAGTGATATGGGGACATATATTGCCAAGATTGGGACAATATGCGCCCATGTCGATTGAAGAACGATTTGATGGTTTGAACGGCTTGATATACTCGTTCCATATGCCATTATTTATGATTCTTTCTGGATATGTTTCCTCTAAGATTCTTATGGGACAAGGTGATATTGTACGTAAGTTCAAGCAGTTGATAATTCCATGTATAACCTTGTTCTTTGTATGCCTAATGGTGGGCGTGGATGATAATTTTTGGTATCTAAAAAGTTTATTTGCATGTTATGTGATATGGTTAGGCTACTTTAAAATCCACCTCAAGAGCAAATTATTAGTTGCAATTATCCTTTGTTTTTTCTTATTCCCCCTATATCAGCAGATTCCACTTATTAGACAATACAAGATTGATTTTATGCTCCCTTTCTTTGGAATAGGATTGTTATTGCATGAAAAGGCAAACTTTGTAAAAGAGCATTTAAAAGTACTTCTTGTTATATTTGGCATATTATCCATTATACTTGAATTCATGTGGTCAGATCAATATGTTTTTTACAATTCGCGTGCCAATTGGATTGATTATAATGTATTATGGGAGGAACGTAAATTCCTCTTTAATTGGTATAATTTGTATTGCAATTTATTTCGTGATGTTACTGGTTTCGTTGTCTCTTGTTTCTTCATTTTTTTATTTATTCTTATTTATGAGAAAGGTAATCAGGTGAAAATGTTAAATAAAATTGCAAGTGGGGGGGGATATTCATTACATGTATACATACTTCAAGTCTTTGTTATCAAGGGCATGTTGGCACCTTTTCATATTATTTTACCATCGGAGAATGTCAATACATATTATCTTCTAACATTAGGCATTTCCTTTGTTATTCTAATTGTGTGTATTTTTATTGCTAAAGTTTTAGAAAGGAATAGATATATTAACAAATACATTTTTGGGAAATCGTATAATTAATATGGATCTTAGATACAGAAAGTTGTTTTATCGGTTCAAACCTTTGCATCAGGCATTGCGGTGTCTTATTTATAATAAAGGAGTTTTCTTTTATAAGAAACTTTATAAAGAACATGGATATGACACCTTATATACAAACTTAAAGGATAGTAAAAAGGGCAAAAGGTGTTTTCTTATAGGTAATGGACCCAGTTTGAAAGTTGAGGATTTAGAAAGGCTTGTTGGCGAAGACTGTTTTGGTGCTAATGAAATACATCGCATTTTCCCTAAAACGACATGGCGTCCTTTATATTATGTTATAGCAGATAGATACTCAAAATCCACACCAGAAGAGATTCGAGACATTGATTGCAAGAATGTTTTTTTAGGTGATTACTATTGGAGATACAATACTGTATTGCGAAAGGATGCAATTTGCTTTCATGAACACATGGGATATAGTACTGACAATTTCGCATTTAGCAATGATGTCAGTAAAAAAGTAGTTGTCGCACCGACAGTATCCTATTTTTCGATGCAGATATGTGCTTATCTTGGATATTCAGAAGTTTATTTGTTAGGATTTGACCATAGTTACTCCTTTGAATTTGATAAAAAAGGAAAAGTAATTAACACAGGTAAAGAATCTACTCATTTTTATCAAGATGAGAAAGCGAAAGATATTATAGGTAATGTTTGGGGAATGTCTAAAGCCTATGAGTCATTCAAAAATTATGCTGATGAGCATGGAATCATTGTAAAGAATGCAACAAGAGGTGGTAAATTGGAAATATTTGAAAGAGTTGATTTTGATACTTTGACTTTATGAATAAGAAAAAAATTTTAATGGTATGTGAAGCCTTTGGAGGTGGAGTGTTTGCCTACGTTTCACAACTATGTAATGATATGTGTGAGGAGTTTGATGTGTATTTAGCTTATGCGTTGAGACCCCAAACTCCCAAAAATTACAAAGAAGCCCTTGACAAACGAGTGCATTTAATAGAAGTCAAGAACTTCGGTCATATTGGCAGTATCAGCATGGATTTGAAACTCATTAAAGAATTGCGAAAAATAGAGGCAGAGGTGACCCCTGATGTCATCCATCTGCACTCTTCTATTGCTGGTGGAATAGGTCGTATTGCCTTTAATGGTAAACTAAACAAGGTGGTATATACACCTCATGGCTATGCCCATGTTCTGATGGGAGATCCTGATTCCTTGAAGTGTAGGGCATATCGTTTGGTAGAAAAACTTCTTGGCAATCGAGCCAATTGTATTACTTTGACATGCTGTGAGAGTGAAGATGAAGAGGCTAAGAAGTTTTCCAAAAGAACAGCATACGTAGAAACTGGTGTAAACTTGAAGGACTTGAGTGAGAGCCTAGACGGAATAGTACCTGCTAAAAATGATAAATTTACGGTATATACCCTTGGGCGCACTTGCACTCAGAAACAACCATGGTTGTTCAATGAAATTGCAAAAACTGTTCCTGAAGCTAAGTTCGTCTGGATAGGAGGTGGTGAGTTGGACCATCAACTTGATGCCCCTAACTTAGAGCACATTGCATGGAAACCTCGACATGAGGCATTGGCTCTTGGTAAAGGTGCAGATGTGTTTATACTCTGTTCGCTCGGTGAAGCCATAGCCATGAGCCTGATAGAGAACATGTTTATGGGCAAACTTATTATGGTTAGCAATAAGATGGGAAACAAAAGTGTTATCAAGGACGGGGTAAATGGTTATGTGTGTGAAACTGTCGATGATTATGCCCGCCATATCCGAGAGGCAATGAAACAGTTCCCTCAGCAGTTATGCGACCAGGCTGTCAAGGACGTACAAACAATATACAATACCCAAACAATGGCAGAGAAGTATGTGAAATTCTATAATGATGCCATAGCAGAAAAATTTGACTAACCTTTGCTATAGCCATCATTGTCCTTGTCTTTCAGCCATTTATCTAAGATTGTAATGAGAAGAAAAGCAAGTATTGCTTTTATATGAGAGATGATAACATTATTTTGGAGACTCATCTTTCCGAATCCGCTTTACGGTATGCTTGATTTTACCTATAATGAAATTGATTTCCAGTGAAGACTCTGTCTCCTGTGTTTGCATGTCGGGCATAACGATATCGGTTAAGACTTCACCGAAATGCTGCATCTTGGATGCTTGTTTGTTTTTGTCTTTCTCCTTATGAAGTTCTATGAGTTCACGCTTTAACTTGCGGACCTTTGTGAAGGTCTCAATGATAGCAAAAGTTGCTTCTTCTGCTTTGGCAGATTTTAAAACTGTGGCTAGCATATAAAGCCCCTTTTCGGTAAACGCTTTAAAATTGTATTTTGAATGATGCCCCTTCCCGCCTTTATTTTCTAAGGTCGAAATTTTCGACCTTAGAACTGAAGTCTCTTCATCTGTTAGTTCAAACATATAGTCAACTCTGCAGAATTTAGAAGGGTTATTGCGTACTGCTTCATTTATTCGTTTTGTTTCTAAACCATATAAAGTAGCCACATCGCGATCCAGCAATACTTCTTGCCCACGGACAATAACAATCTTGTCCTCTACTTCCTTGAAAGGAATAAGACCTCTATCATTATCACTTTTCACTATTTCGTTCATGTTGTTAGTCATTAATTCCATTATTTGGTGCAAAGATACAAGAAAGTGGGCAAAAAAAGAGAATTTTCAAACAAGAATACCAGTAATAATAATCTTTTAGCAAAAATTAAGTGTTATAATGGCAAAATATGATTATCTAATAGTGGGTGCCGGACTGTTCGGTGCCACATTTGCATATCGTGCCAAGCAGATGGGCAAGAAGTGCTTGGTGATTGACAAGCGTCCTCACCTTGGTGGTAACATCTATTGTGAAAGTATTGAGGGCATCAACGTGCATAAGTATGGGGCACATATCTTCCATA
>Ga0247608_10003341_pt1 | contig 18864 bp, 35 predicted proteins | sample 176DNAGHGlowgp2_FD_193490 | JGI IMG/M metagenome (GOLD analysis project Ga0247608, IMG submission 193490) | Sheep rumen microbial communities from Palmerston North, Manawatu-Wanganui, New Zealand - 1766 DNA GHGlow gp2 | ecosystem: Host-associated > Mammals > Digestive system > Stomach > Rumen ...
CTCGGGTGCGCGCAGCGCGATCCCCCGCGCGGCGCAGATGTTGAGCACCCGCTCGGGATACTTGCACGTCACGCGCACGCGCAAACTGCCGCGCAGCAGCGCCACCGCCCTTTTCATCATTCTGCCCCACTCCTATCTGAGAAATTCGATGCCGCGGATCGTCCCCTGAATACGCAGCTCATCCTCGGTCATGGCGCGCAGGGCCAGATCGCTGCCGCGGATGCGCAGCGTCAGCGCGCCTGCGCTGACGTCGATCTGTTCCGTGCCGTAGGACAATATGCCGCTGTGTCCCTCCAAAAAGAGTTGCCGGTCGCCCAGGATCTCCAGATGGGAAAGTCCCGCCACCAGATCGGCCGGCAGGTCGAATAATTCCGCCATGCGCGTGCGTATCTGCTGTGTACGTTCCTGTCGTTCCATCGTCCACCTCCCGGCAAGTTTATGCCCGCCGCAGGGGAAACTTGCCTGTCCTATTCCCACTGCTTTCCGCATAGGATACCGTGAGGTGATGATCATGCATCGAGTGCGCCGGACGGCGCTGTCTGCGCTGTTGATTCTGTTCGCCGCGGGACTGCTGCGCTATCCCGCTGACTGCGCCGCAGCGGCGCGGCAGGGACTTTCCCTGTGTCTGGAAACGGTGCTGCCCGCGCTGTTTCCGTTTTTTGTGCTCTCCTCGCTGTGCGTCTCCGGCGGTATGGCGGACGACCTCGCCCGCGCATTGGAGGGCTGGATGCGGCCGTTGTTTGCTCTCAGCGGTGCCGGCGCTGGTGCGCTGGCGCTGGGGCTTCTGGGCGGCTATCCGGTGGGTGCGCGGACGGTGGGCGAACTGCTGCAGCGCGGCGCGCTCCCGCGTGCGGAGGCCGAGCGCCTGCTGGCATTCTGCAACAACGCAGGGCCCGGTTTCGTGCTGGGCATCTGCGGCGCGGCGGTATTCGGCAGCACCCGTGCAGGGCTGTACCTGTATCTTGTCCATGTGCTCGCCTCGCTGCTGACGGGGATCCTGCTCTGCCGCCTGAGCCCCGCGCCAAGAAGATCCTGCACGCCGCGCAGTGTGCCGCAGGTGCGGCATCCTGCCGTGAGTTTCCCTGCGGCGGTATCTTCCTCCTTCACCGCGGTTTGGGGCGTGTGCGGCTTTGTGGTGCTTTTCATGGTGCTGCTGCGGCTGCTGACGCTCCTGCTGCCGTCCGGTGCGGCGCGCTCGCCCTGGTATCCCCTGCTGCTGGGCGCGATCGAACTGACCAACGGCGCGCTTGCCCTGCAGAATGATCGGATGGGCTTTGTGCTCTGTGCCGTTCTGCTCGGCTGGGGCGGGCTGAGCGTACACGCCCAGACGCTCAGCGTGCTGGGCGGCAATGATCTGTCACTGCGGTACTACTGGTGCGGCAAGCTGCTCCATGCGCTGCTCTCCGCGCCGCTGGCGCTGCTTGTTTCCTATCGGATTTTCCCCCTATAACCAGCAAAAGCCGCCGGATATCCGGCGGCTTTTCTATGGCACCTGACGAATCGTGTCCGGGCGGCTGTAAAGCTTTCCCGCCTCCGGCTCCACGCCAAAGCGCTCAAACAGCTCCTGCAGCGTCACGAAACGAAATCCCCTTGCCCCCAATGCATCGATCGCCTGCAGCGCCGCATCCACACTGGTGTCATAGGCATCGTGCAGCAGCACAATATCTCCGCTGCGCACCTCTCGTTCCAGCTGTTCGGCGATCTTCTGCGCGTCGCGCACGCTCCAATCCTCCGTGTCGACCGACCAGTAGACCAGCGGCACGCCGATCTCGCGCAGCGTTTCCGGACTGGCAAAACCCCAGGGCGGACGCACCCAGAATACCCCGTCGCCCACTGCCGCACGCAGCGCCGCGTCAGTGCGCTGCACCTCCTCCAATCCCACCGCTCCTGTGGTATCCAGACGACGGTGGGTATAGGTGTGGTTCCCGATCTGGTGCCCCTCGTCGACCATCCGGCGGAGCAGGTCCTCATTTCCTTCGACCTGCTCACCGATGATGAAAAACGTCGCCTTTGCGCCGCGCTCCTTCAGTCCGTCCAGAAGCCGCTGCGTATTCTCCCGGTTCGGACTGTCATCAAAGGTCAGCGCCACATAGGATGTCGGCTGCTGCATGGCTGGCATCGCCTCTCCGCTCAGGGCCAGCAGCATAAGCAGCGGCAGCAGCGCCATTCCCAGCCAGTGATATCGATCCCGCATGTTCTCACGCCCCTCTCCCGTCAGCATATGCGCGAAGAGCGGTATCTGATGCGCGTTTGTTCAAATGACTCTGTCCAGCCGGCCCTCAACAAAGAAAAAGCCCTTTTCTATGGTTTCGCGAAATGCCATAGAAAAGGGCTTTTTATTCATTTGGTGCTTAGACCAGCTCGATCATCGCGGTCTCCGCAGCATCGCCGCGGCGAACGCCGGTGCGGGTGATGCGGGTATAGCCGCCGTTGCGCTCTGCATAACCGGGTGCGATCTCCTTGAAGAGCTTCTTGCAGACATCTTCACGGGTGATGAAGCTCATCGCCTGACGATAAGCAGCCAGATCGCCCTTCTTGCCGAGCGTGATCATCTTCTCAGCCACGGGCTTGATCTCCTTGGCGCGGGTGATGGTGGTCTCCATCTTGCCGTTGTCCAGGAAATCGGTGACCTGCTGACGGAGCATCGCTCTGCGCTGATCGGTAGTCTTACCGAGCTTACGAGTTCCGGGCATGTTGGTGTTCCTCCTTATCAGGATAAGTTGGGGACGGTCCTCCTGCGGCGACACCGCAGGCAACGGTCCGTGTTATGGGTTCAGTTGTTGTCTTCGCTGGCCAGGGACAGGCCCATCATCGCCAGCTTGTTGATGACCTCTTCGAGAGACTTGCGGCCAAGGTTTCTGACCTTCATCATATCGTCCTCGGTCTTGGAGATCAGATCCTCGACCGTGTTGATATTGGCGCGCTTGAGGCAGTTGAAGCTGCGCACGGAGAGATCCAGCTCTTCGATGGTCAGCTCCAGGACCTTGTCGCGCTGCGCCTCAGCCTTCTCCACCACGGTGGACTTGCTGCTCATCGTGTCGGACAGGTCGGTAAAGAGCGAGAAATGGTCGCACAGGATCTTCGCGCCCAGGGAAACGGCGTCACGCGGGGTGATCGTGCCGTCCGTCCAAACCTCGAGCGTGAGCTTGTCGAAGTCGGTCATGTTGCCCACACGGGTATTCTCCACCGTGTAGTTGACCTTGTAAACCGGCGTATAGATCGAGTCAACCGGGATCGTGCCGATGGCGGTCTGCGGCGTCTTGTTGCGGTCGGCAGGGACGTAGCCGCGGCCGTGGCTGAGCGTGATCTCCATGTTGAGCGTCGCACCGGCGTCGAGCGTTGCGATGTGAAGCTCCGGATTGAGGACCTCGACCTCGCTGTCGCACTTGATGTCGCCGGCCTTGACCTCACAGGGGCCGGTGGCCTCAATATAAACGGTCTTGATCCCGTCGCTGTTGTGCAGCTTGGTGATCAGGCTTTTGATATTGAGGACGATCTCCGTCACGTCCTCCTTGACGCCGGGGACGGTGGAGAATTCATGCTGTACGCCGGCGATCTTAATGGTGGTAGCTGCGGTGCCGGGCAGGGACGAGAGCATGATGCGGCGGAGCGCATTGCCCAGCGTGATGCCATAGCCGCGCTCCAGAGGCTCTACCACGTACTTGCCGTAAGAGCCGTTTTCGGGATCTTCCAAACACTCAATCTGGGGCTTTTCAATTTCAATCAAAGCAGTTACCCTCCTTGTTCGTTCTGTGGCCAGAGGCCACACCTTAATTTGCGTGTGACTGTTGAGGGTTTCCCCCGATTACTTGGAGTACAACTCGACGATCAAGTGCTCTTCGATCGGGAAGTCGATGTCTTCACGCGCCGGCATCTTGACGACGGTGCCCTTGAGAGCGTTCTTGTCGCGCTCAAGCCACTGCGGGATCGTGAATACGGGCGCATCCTCGCCGGTGAGGCGCTTGAACATGACGGAAGAGCGGCTCTTCTCGCAGACCTCGATCACATCGCCGACCTTAACCAGGTAAGAGGGAATGTTGACTCTCTTGCCGTTGACGGTGAAGTGGCCGTGGCTGACAGCCTGACGGGCCTCGCGGCGGGTCATGGCGAAGCCAAGACGATAAACGACGTTGTCCAGACGGCGCTCGATGGTGGTCAGCAGGACTTCGCCGGTGCGGCCCTGAGACTTGGACGCCTTGTTGTAGTACTCGTGGAACTGCTTTTCCAGGATACCATAAACGAACTTAACCTTCTGCTTCTCGTTGAGCTGAGTAGCATATTCGCTCTGTTTGCGGCGGGTCTGACCCTTGGGGTTGCGGATGGTGTCGGACTTGGTCTTGCCGGTGTAACCCATAGCCGCAGGAGAAATGCCCAGCGCCTTGCAGCGCTTTACGATGGGCTGCATATTCTTAGCCATATACTGTTTCCTCCTTCTTCAAATTAGACACGGCGACGCTTGGGGGGGCGGCAGCCATTGTGGGGGATGGGGGTAACGTCCTTGATCATAGTGACCTCGAGACCCACAGCCTGCAGGGCGCGGATCGCAGCCTCACGGCCCTGGCCGGGGCCCTTGACAAAGACCTCGACGGTCTTGAGGCCATGCTCCATTGCAGCGGTCGCGGCCGTCTCAGCGGCGCTCTGCGCGGCAAAGGGAGTGGACTTCTTGCTGCCACGGAAACCGAGGCCGCCGGAGGAAGCCCAGGAAAGGGCGTTGCCCTGAGAGTCGGTGACGGTGACCATGGTGTTGTTGAAGGAAGAACGAATGTGGACCTGACCGCGCTCAACGTTCTTCTTCTCGCGACGGCGGCGGATAACCTTCTTGCCGTTAGCTTTCGCGTTTGCCATTTTCTATTCTCCCTCCTTACTTCTTCTTGTTCGCAATGGTCTTCTTGGGGCCCTTGCGGGTGCGTGCGTTGGTCTTGCTGCGCTGGCCGCGAACGGGCAGGCCGCGGCGATGACGGGTGCCGCGATAGCAGCCGATCTCGCTCAGGCGCTTGATGTCCAGCGCGGTCTGACGGCGAAGGTCGCCCTCGACGGTGTAGCCATGGTCGATGGCTTCACGCAGCTTGGCTTCCTCAGCGTCGGTGAGATCTTTCACGCGGGTGTCGGGGTTAACGCCTGTCTGTGCCAGGATGTCCTGAGCACTCTTTCTGCCAATGCCATAGATGTAAGTCAAACCGATTTCGATTCGCTTATCCTTGGGCAGGTCAATACCGGCAATACGTGCCATACTTTTTAACCTCCAATTCAGTCTTAACCCTGGCGCTGCTTGTGCTTGGGATTCTCGCAAATGACCATGACACGGCCTTTACGACGAATGATCTTGCACTTTTCGCACATGGGCTTCACGGACGGTCTTACTTTCATAACAATAAACCTCCACTTACTTGAAACGCCAGGTAATCCGACCGCGGGTCAGGTCGTAGGGAGAAACCTCCATCGTGACCTTGTCACCGGGCAGAATCCTGATGAAATTCATTCTGAGCTTGCCGGAAACATGGCCGTGAACAATATGGCCGTTTCCGATGTCGACAAGGAACATTGCGTTGGGCAATGCATCAACGACAGTGCCTTCGACTTCAATCATATCTGACTTTGCCAAGTGTTCATTCCTCCTGGTCTGGATTACTTTTCCCGCCGATCACGGCGAGGGCTTTACGAAGCTCACTATTTGTGATTTTTTCATTGCTTCTGATCTTATCGGCCACGCGGCAGTCGAACTGCGGCAGCAGGCGCACATGCTTTTGCTTTTTCCGCTTGGGGGTTTCCAAGCGGCGGCTTTTGCCGTCGGCAAGCAGCAGGTACTCTCCCTGCGTGTCGAGCACGAAGAAGGGTTTGCCCTTCTCCCTGCCGGCGATGGCCTCTACCAGGTCTGCTTTTGCAATGTCCATACTGCACCTCATGGGGTTGGAACCGTCAGAAGCTCCGGTTCGCCGGATGTGATGAGCAGGGTGTTCTCGTAGTGCGCGGCGTACTTCCCGTCACGGGTTTTGACGGTCCATCCGTCCGACATCTGCCGGATCGCTGCCGCGCCTGCGTTGACCATCGGTTCAACCGCGATCGTCATGCCGCGCAGGAGCTTGGGGCCGTGCCCGGGAGCGCCGAAGTTCGGGATCTCGGGGCTTTCGTGCATCCGATGGCCGATCCCGTGACCGACATACTCACGCACGACGGAAAATCCGTTGGCCTCCACATATTCCTGTACCGCATGAGAGATATCCGAAAGCCTGTGGCCCTCGCGGGCGTACTTGATGCCTTCGAAAAAGCTCTGCCGCGTGACGTTGATCAGCCGCTGTGCCTCCTCGGAGATTGCTCCGCAGGCATAGGTGGCTGCACAGTCGCCGTGGACTCCGCCGATGTATGCACCCACGTCCACGCTGACGATGTCGCCCTCGTGCAGCACCCGTTTGCCGGGGATGCCGTGGATGATCTCGTCGTTGACGGAGATGCAGCAGCTGGCGGGATAACCGTTGTAATTCAGAAACGACGGCTCGGCGCCCTGTGACCGAATGAAATGGTGCACTGCTTTGTCAATTTCTTGGGTTGTTACGCCGGGCTTTACCATTTCCCCTGCTAACGCACGGGCAGCCGCGGTAATTTTTCCCGCTCGGCGCATCAGTTCGATCTCGCGTTCGGATTTGAGCGTTATCATGAACGGTTCTCCTCCAGAATCGCAAGGATCGCCTTGGAGGTATCCTCGACAGTGCCGTGGCCCTCCACGGAGTACAGAACGCCGCGGGAGCGATAAAACTCCTTGAGGGGCTCCGTCTCCTTATGATAGACCTCCAGACGCGCTTTCACGGTCTCGGGGGCATCATCCTTACGCATCACGAGCTTGCCGCCGCAGACGTCACAAACGCCCTCGACTTTCGGCGGGACCGCCACCAGATGGTAGCTGGCGCCGCAATGCTCGCAAACGCGCCGTCCGCTCATGCGCTCCATGATGGTCTCATCCGGGATCTCCAGGGAGATCACATGATCGAACACGATACCGGCCTGCTCCAGCTCCTCGGCCTGCACGATCGTGCGGGGGACACCGTCGAGGATGTACCCCTTCGCACAATCGTCTTGTTCGAGTCTTTCGCGGACGATACCAATGATGATCTCATCGGGCACGAGTTTTCCGCTGTCCATGCAGGATTTGACCTGCAGGCCCAGCTCGGTGCCGTTTTTCATGGCAGCACGAAGCATGTTGCCGGTGGAAATGGTCGGAATTCCTAGCTCGCTGGCGAGGATGGCAGCCTGTGTGCCCTTCCCTGCACCGGGAGCACCCAATAAAATCAGCTTCATTTCAATATCTCCTTATTCCAGGAAGCCCTTGTACTGACGCATCAGCATCTGGGATTCCAGCGCCTGCACGGTTTCAAGCGCAACACCGACAACGATGATGACCGAGGTGCCGCCGATGGCGAGCGCGCTGTTGCCCAGCGCCTTGCCGACGATCAGCGGGCAGATCGCAACGATGCCGAGGTAGATGGCGCCAAACAGCGTGACCTTGGAGAGGACCTTGGCAATAAAGTCAGACGTGGGCTTGCCCGGACGGAAACCGGGGATGAAGCCGCCGTTGCGCTTGAGGTTATTGGAGATCTCAACGGGGTTGAACTGAATAGTGGCGTAGAAGTAGCTGAAACCGATGATCATCAGGAAGTAGATGACCATGTAGAGCACGGACTTCGTGTCGATGGCGTTGAGAACGGCATACCCGAAGGTGCCCTCCTCAGGCTTCGGCAGGAAGGCGCCGATGGTCGCGGGGATCATGGCGATGCTCTGCGCGAAGATGATGGGCAGAACGCCGGACATGTTCACCTTCATCGGGAGGGTGGACGCCTGGCCGCCGTACATCTTGCGGCCGACCTGACGCTTGGCGTACTGCACGGGGATGCGGCGCTCGGCGGCGCTGACATGGACGATCAGAACGATCATCGCCAGGATGCCGATCACCAGCAGGAGCATCCACAGATAGCCGATGCTGCCGTGCTGGGCGATGTAGGCCGCGCCCTGGGAGATCATCGTGGGCACGCGGGACAGGATGCCCGCGAACAGGATGATCGAGATGCCGTTGCCGATGCCGAACTCGTTGACCTGCTCGCCCAGCCACATGACGAAGGCGGAGCCGGCGACGAAGGAAATGATGATGACGATGGCCGGCCAGATGCCCTGCTGGGTGAGGATGCTGTAGTTCTTCATCAGCAGGTAGTAGCCGAGGCCCTGCAGCAGGGCGATGGCCACCGTGGCGTAACGGGTGATGGAGGCGATCTTCTTCTTGCCGGCTTCGCCGCCGTCACGAGCCAGACGCTCGAGAGCGGGGATGGCGATCGTCAGCAGCTGGATGATGATCGAGCTGTTGATGTACGGCTGAACGCCGAGGGCGAACACCGTAGCCGAGGCGAACGCGCCGCCGGACATCACGTTGTAAAGGCCGAGCACCGTGGTGCTCATGCTGTCGAGATAGTTCTGCAGCAGATCAGTGTCCACATAAGGGACCGGGATGGCGTTACCGATGCGGAAGATCAGCAGGATCAGGATCGTGAACACGATCTTCTTGCGCAGTTCGGGAATGCCCCAGGCTTTGCGGATTGTCTGGATCACTTAGACCACCTCTGCCTTTCCGCCAGCTGCTTCGATAGCTTCTTTAGCAGACTGGGAAAAAGCAGCGGCCTGTACGGTGACTTTCTTGGAAACGGAGCCGTTGCCAAGCACCTTGTAACCGTATTCGCACTTGTTCAGGATACCCTTGGCAAGCAGAGCCTCTGCGGTGACAGTCTCGCCATCTTCAAACTTGTTGAGTGCATTCAGGTTGATGATTTCATAGGGCTTCGCAAAGATGTTGTTGAAGCCGCGCTTCGGGGTACGGCGTGCCAGAGGCATCTGGCCGCCTTCGAAACCGATGCGGACACCGCCGCCGCTGCGGGCCTTCTGGCCCTTGTGGCCGCGACCGCCGGTCTTGCCGTTGCCGCTGCCGTTGCCGCGACCCTTGCGGTATGCTTCTTTGGTGGAGCCGGCAGCAGGAGACAGTTCATGTAACTTCATTTGACAGCTCCTCCTTATTTCTCTTCTGTGACCGAAAGCAGATAGCCGATCTTGGCGATCTTGCCGCGGGTCTGATCGTTGTCGGGCTGCACGGTGAAATCACCGATCTTGCGCAGGCCCAGGGAGTTGGCAGTAGCAATGTGCTTTTCCAGTCTGCCGTTCAGGCTCTTGACGAGCTCAACTTTCAGATTAGCCATGTGTTTGCTGCCTCCTTACCCTAAGATCTCTTCCACGCTCTTGCCGCGGATCTTGGCGACCTCTTCCACATTGCGCATGGACTTGAGGCCCTCAAACGCAGCACCAACGACGTTGTTGGGGTTGTTGGAGCGCAGGCACTTGGTACGAATGTCCTTGATGCCGGCAGCCTCGACGACGGCACGCACAGCGCCGCCGGCGATCACGCCGGTACCGGGCGCGGCGGGCTTGAGCAGCACACGGCCGGCGCCGAATTCGCCGATCGCCTCGTGGGGAATGGTGGTACCCTCGAGGGTGACGGTGATCATGTTCTTCTTGGCAGCCTCGAGGCCCTTGCGGATCGCCTCGGGGACTTCAGCAGCTTTGCCAAGGCCGTAGCCGACCTTGCCCTTGCCGTCGCCAACGACCATCAGAGCAGAAAACTTGGCCACGCGGCCGCCCTTAACGGTCTTGGAAACACGGTTGAGGAAAACAAGCTTTTCCATGTATTCGCTGGGTTCTCTTTCAAATCTAGGCATTTTGTTTGTTCCTCCTCTTCTCAGAATTCCAGGCCGCCTTCGCGGGCGCCTTCGGCCAGCTCTGCCACACGGCCGTGGTACAGGTAACCGCCGCGGTCAAACACGACCGTGTCGATGCCCTTGGCCTTGGCGCGCTCGGCAATCAGCTTGCCAACAGCACGGGCCGCAACCTTGTTGCCGCCGTTGCCTTCAATTTCCTTGTCCAGAGAGGACGCGCTGACCAGCGTGTTGCCGGCGACGTCGTCAATGATCTGGGCATAGATGTTCTTTTCGCTGCGGAAAACGTTCAGACGGGGTCTTTCGGGAGTGCCGGAAACCTTCGCGCGGACTCTCAGGTGACGCTTCAAACGCTGCGCTTTCGTATCGGGTCTTTTAATCATATCGGCACACCTCCTTATTTCTTAGCGCCGGTCTTACCGACCTTGCGACGGATGACTTCATCCACATACTTGATGCCCTTGCCCTTGTAGGGTTCGGGAGGACGCTTCTCGCGCACCTCAGCGGCAAACTGACCGACCATCTGCTTGTCGCAGCCGGAGATGACGACCTTGTTCGCCGAGGGGACTTCGATGGAGATGCCGGGAATTTCGGCAACCTCAACAGGATGAGAGTAACCGATGGTCAGGATGAGCTTGTTGCCCTCCTTGGCCGCACGGTAACCGACGCCGTTGATTTCGAGTTCCTTTTTGTAGCCTTCAGTCACGCCGACGACCATGTTGTGCAGCAGGGCGCGGGTCAGGCCGTGCAGGGCACGGTTTTCCTTCTCGTCGTTCGGACGAGCGACATGGACCTCGTTGCCTTCCATGCTGATGGTCATCTTGGGGCTGAGCTTCTGGGTCAGGGTACCCTTGGGGCCCTTGACGGTGATAAGGTTGCCGTCCTCGATGCTGACTTCAACACCGGCAGGGATGACAACGGGCATTCTACCAATTCTACTCATTGTTTCATACCCTCCTTACCATACGAATGCCAGGACTTCGCCGCCGACGTGCGCTGCGCGGGCAGCTTTGTCGGTCATGACGCCCTTGGAAGTGGAGACGATGGCAATACCGAGGCCACGGAGCACGCGGGGCAGCTCGTCGGCGCCGACGTAAACGCGCAGGCCGGGCTTGCTGACGCGGCGAAGGCCGGTGATGACCTTGTCCTTGCCGTTGTACTTCAGGGTGATGCGGATCACGCCCTGAGTACCATCGTCAATGATCTGGAAGCTCTTGATGTAGCCTTCGTCCAGCAGGATCTGAGCAATGCTCTTCTTCATGTTGGAGGCGGGAACATCCACGGTGTCGTGCTTTGCATTGTTTGCGTTGCGGATGCGGGTGAGCATATCCGCAATGGGATCAGTGATATGCATTGTTGTGTTTCCTCCTAGTTTAGAGTTACGGTCTGCGCGATGCGCCGATCCGTTTCGGCCGCGAGGTATCACTGCCAATTTGGAGCGTGCCAAACCGCGTGGCCTGGCACGCGTAATTGACAGTGACCTTTCGTGGTCCATATCGCCAAAGCCCCATATCAAAGGCTTGTGGTGAATCAGAAATGATTGCGGGGGCAGTTTTTGAACGTTTTCTTCTCAGGCGTCTGCCTTAGAAAGAGGCCTTGCGCACGCCGGGGATCTCGCCCTTGTAGGCGAGCTCGCGGAAGCAGATACGGCACACGCCGTAGTCACGCAGATAGGCGTGGGGGCGGCCGCAGAGCTTGCAGCGGTTGTAGCGGCGGGAAGAGAACTTCGGCTCAGCCTGCTGCTTGAGAATCATCGATTTCTTAGCCATGTTCCTGTTCCTCCTACTTAGCGTTCAAAGGGAGCGCCGACCAGGGTCAGCAGCTCGCGCGCTTCTTCATCGGTCTGGGCGGTGGTGCAGATGACGATGTCCATGCCGCGGATCTTGTCGACCTTGTCGTACTCGATCTCGGGGAAGATCAGCTGCTCCTTGATGCCCAGGGCATAGTTGCCGCGGCCGTCAAAGGCGTTGGCGCTGATGCCGCGGAAGTCACGAACACGGGGAAGAGCCACGTTGAACAGACGATCCAGGAACTCCCACATCTTGTCGCCGCGGAGGGTGACCTTCGCGCCGATGGGCATGCCTTCACGGATCTTGAAGTTTGCAACGGACTTCTTCGCCTTGGTGATAACGGCCTTCTGGCCGGTGATGGTGCTCAGGTCACGCACGACGGCGTCGAGGACCTTGGCATTGTCGCGGGCTTCGCCGCAGCCAACGTTGACGACGACCTTCTCGATGCGGGGGATCTGCATGGTGGACTTGTAGCCGAACTTCTTGAAAAGAGCCGGCGCCACGTCTGCCTTATACTGTTCTTTCAGTCTAGCCATTGTGTGCTACGCTCCTTTCTTAAAGCTCTGCGCCGCAGTGCTTGCACACGCGGGTCTTCTTGCCGTTTTCGATCTTGTGCGCCACGCGGGTACCCTTGTTGCACTTCGGGCAGACGACCTGCACCTTGGACGCATACAGGGCAGCCTCACGCTGCACGATGCCGCCGGTCTCGCCCTGCTTGCGGGGCTTGACGTGGCAGGTCACCATGTTGACGCCTTCGACGACGACCTTGTCCTCGCTGGGCACCGTGCCGAGCACCTTGCCCTGCTTGCCTTTGTCCTTGCCGGACAGGACGACGACGGTGTCGCCCTTCTTCACATTCATAGCCATTCTTTCAAGCCCTCCTTACACAACTTCGGGAGCCAGGGACAGGATCTTCATGTAATCCTTGTCGCGCAGCTCACGGGCGACGGGCCCAAAGATACGGGTGCCGCGGGGGTTCTTGTCATCCTTGATCAGGACGGCAGCGTTTTCATCGAAGCGCACATAGGTGCCGTCGTTGCGGCGCACGCCCTTGGCGCTGCGGACGATAACGGCCTTGACGACCTCGCCCTTCTTGACCTGACCGCCGGGGGTGGACTTGCGCACGGAGGCGACGATCACATCGCCGATGTTGCCGTACTTACGGCCGGAGCCACCCAGAACGCGGATGCACTTGATTTCCTTGGCACCGGTATTGTCGGCAACTTTCAGAAAAGTTTCCTGCTGAATCATAGTTCCGGTACCTCCTTACTTAGCCTTTTCAATGATCTCGACCACGCGCCAGCGCTTGTCCTTGGACAGGGGGCGGGTCTCCATCACCTTGACGGTATCGCCGATACCGCACTCGTTGTTCTCGTCGTGGGCCTTGAGCTTGTAGGTGCGGCCGACGATCTTCTTATACAGGGGGTGCGCCACGCGGTCAGCGATCGCGACGACGACGGTCTTATCCATCTTGTCGGAGACGACCTTGCCAACGCGGGTCTTACGGGAGGAAATTCTCTTCTCTTCCATCTTACTTCTCCTCCTTTTCACGAATCATGGTTTTGACTCTGGCAATGTCACGCTTGGTCTCAACAAGCTTCTGAGGATTGTCAAGCTGATTGGTGGCGTGCTGCATGCGCAGGAGAAACAGATCCTTCTTCAGAGCGTCCAGCTTGGTATTCAGTTCAGCGACGCTCATGGCACGTACTTCACTTGCCTTCATCTCATTCACCTACTTCCTGGGTCTCGACGTCCTCGCGCTTGACGATCTTCGTCTTGATGGGCAGCTTGTGGCTGGCCAGACGGAGCGCCTCGCGGGCGATGTCTTCGGGAACGCCGGCGATCTCAAACATGACACGGCCGGGCTTAACAACGGCTACCCAATACTCCGGGGAGCCCTTACCGGAACCCATACGGGTCTCGGCCGGCTTCTGGGTAACGGGCTTGTCGGGGAAGATCTTGATCCACACCTGACCGCCGCGCTTGGTGTAGCGCGTCATGGCGATACGGGCGGCTTCGATCTGATTGCTGGTGATCCACGCGGGCTCAACAGCGACGAGGCCGAAATCACCGTAAGTGACGGTGTTGCCTCTCATGGCCTTACCGGTGAGGCGGCCACGCTGTACTCTGCGGTATTTGACTCTCTTCGGCAGAAGCATTACTGAGCGCCTCCTTCCTTCTTTTCAGCCGGCTTGCGGTAACCGCCCTGGGGACGATTGCCGTTGCTGCCATTGTTGCGGTTGAAACCGCCTTCACGGCGCTGGAAGCCGTTGCCCTGGCCGTCACGGCGGGGACGACGGTCACCATCGCGGCGGGGACGACGCTCGCGGCGCTCCTCGTAGGGCTTGGTGGTATCGAGCGTGCGCGGCGTGGTGCGCAGGGTCTGGGTGAGGACCTCGCCCTTGTAGATCCAAACCTTGACGCCGATGCGGCCGAAGGTCGTGGCGGCCTCGGCAAAGCCGTATTCGATGTCAGCGCGGATGGTCTGCAGGGGGATGGTACCCTCGTGATAATGCTCAACGCCGGCGATCTCGCGGCCGCCGAGACGACCGGTGCAGCAGCACTTGATGCCCTTGGCGCCGGCGCGCATGGCGCGACCCATGGCGTTCTTCATGGCGCGGCGGTGAGAAATGCGCTTTTCGAGCTGCTGAGCGATGTTCTCAGCGACGAGCTGCGCGTTCATGTCGGGGTTGCGGACCTCGACGATGTTCAGCTTGACGTTCTTGCCGATCATGGCGGCGACGGCGGCGCGAAGCTTCTCGACCTCGGTGCCATCCTTGCCGATGACCATGCCGGGACGCGCGCAGTGCACAAACAGCGTGACAGCGTCGTTGCTGCGCTCGATCTCGATCTTGGGAACGCCGGCGCCGTAGAGCGCCTTCTTCACATACTTGCGGATCTTCTGATCCTCAACGATCAGGTCGCCGACCTTCTCGTCTCTGGCATACCAACGGGAGTCCCAGTCTTTGATGACGCCAACGCGCATGCCGTGGGGATTAACTTTCTGTCCCATAAAACTGTCTCCTCCCTTTAGTCTTTCTCAGCGACCGTGAGGGTCACGTGAGAAGTGCGTTTGTTGATGCGATAGCCTCTGCCCTTGGAGGCGGGGATCATTCTCTTGAGGATCGGGCCGCCGGTGGCGTACACCTCGGAGACGTACAGCTTGTCGTGATCCATGCTGAAGTTGTTCTCCGCATTGGCAACTGCACTCTTGAGGAGCTTGACCAGGGGCTCGGAGGCCGCCTTGGGGGTGTTCATCAGGATGGCCATCGCGGTGTCGACATTCTGGCCGCGGATCAGGTCGCAGACGATCTGAACCTTGCGCGGAGAGATGCGGACGTATCTCAGATAAGCTTTAGCTTCCATTCTTTTCTGCATCCTCCTTACTTAGACTTGGCATGGCCGCGGAAGGTGCGGGTGGGCGCAAACTCGCCGAGCTTGTGGCCGACCATATCTTCCTGGATGTAAACGGGCACATGCTTGCGACCGTCGTGCACGGCGATCGTATGACCGACGAAGGAGGGGAAGATGGTGGAGCTGCGGCTCCAGGTCTTGAGAACCTTCTTCTCACCGGTCTTGTTCATTTCTTCGACTCGTTTGATGAGTTCAGGGGCAACAAACGGGCCTTTTTTAATGCTTCTGCTCATTGTTCATTTGCCTCCTTACTTCTCGTTACGACGCTTGACGATGAACTTGTTCGTCGGGTTCTTCTTGGAACGGGTCTTGTAACCCATTGCCGGCTTGCCCCACGGAGTGACAGGGCCGGGACGGCCGACCGGGGCCTTGCCTTCACCACCGCCGTGGGGGTGGTCAACCGGGTTCATGACGCTGCCGCGAACAGTGGGACGCCAACCCATGTGACGCTTGCGACCGGCCTTGCCGATCTGAACGTTCTCATGGTCGATGTTGCCGACCTGGCCGATGCACGCCGTGCAGTTGGTGCGCACGATGCGGACTTCGCCGGAAGGCATACGGATCTGAGCGTCGCCGCCCTCCTTGGCCATCAGCTGCGCGGCGGCGCCGGCAGAGCGGACAAGCTGGGCACCCTTACCGGGATGCATCTCGATGTTGTGGATCACGGTACCAACGGGAATGTTGGCGATGGGCAGGCAGTTGCCGGGCTTGATATCAGCCTGGGCGGAGGAGAGGATCTTGTCGCCGACGGAAAGGCCGACGGGAGCGATGATGTAGCGCTTCTCGCCATCCTCATACTCCACCAGCGCGATGAACGCGCTGCGGTTGGGGTCGTACTCCATGCGCACGACGGTGGCATACATGTCAACCTTGTCGCGCTTGAAGTCGATGATGCGGTACTTCTGCTTGTTGCCGCCGCCGTGATGACGGACGGTGATGCGGCCGTAGCTGTTGCGGCCGGCGTGCTTCTTGAGCACTTCAGTCAGGCTGCGCTCGGGCTTGGCCTGCTTGTCGATCCCCTCGAAGGCGGACACAGTCATGTGACGGCGGGAGGGGGTAGTGGGCTTATAAGTCTTAATAGCCATTTCTCATTTCCTCCTTACACCATGCCCTCGAACAGCTCGATGGTCTTGGAATCTTCGGTCAGCTGCACATAGGCCTTTTTCCAGCTGCGGGTGGTACCCGGACGGCCGGCGCCGAGGCGCTTGCTCTTGCCGCTGACATTGATGGTATTGACCTTGGCGACCTTGACGCCGAACGCGGTTTCCACAGCGTTCTTGATCTCGATCTTGCCGGCATTCTTGGCCACTTCAAAGACGTACTTCTTGTTCGCGACGTCGGCCATGGAACGCTCGGTGATAATGGGACGAACAATGATGTCGTAGACGTTTGCCATTATGCGAACACCTCCTCGATTACTGCGAGGGCTTCCTGGTCGATGACCAGCGTCTTGGCGTTGAGCAGATCGTAAACGTTGATGAGCTTAGCGGGCGTGGTGACAACGCCGGGCAGGTTGCGGGCACTCTTGACGACGATCTCGTCAACCTCGGGGGTGACGACAACTGCCTTGCCGTCAGCCTTGACGGCGCTGAGGAAGTTGCGGAAGTCCTTGGTCTTGATCGCGTCGAGCGCGATCTTGTTCACGACGACGATCTCGCCCTCCTGTGCCTTGGCGGACAGGACGGACTTGAGCGCCAGGCGCTTGACCTTCTTGTTGAGCACGTAGCTGTAGCTGCGGGGCTTGGGGGCGAACACGATGCCGCCGTGGGTCCACTGGGGAGCACGGGTGCTGCCCTGACGGGCGCGGCCGGTGCCCTTCTGACGCCAGGGCTTTCTGCCGCCGCCGGAAACCTCAGCGCGGGTCAGAGCGCTCTGGGTACCCTGACGGCAATTCGCCAGGTGATTCTTGACGACTTCATGAACAACGCTCATGTTCGGCTCAATGCCGAAGATCGCGTCGTTCAGCTCGACGGAACCGACTTCTGCGCCGGTCATGCTGACAACTTTAATCGTAGACATTTCTCAGGCACTCCTTTCCTTACTTGTTTCTCGCGGAAGCCTTCTGCGGGTTGCGGCCGGAAGCCTTCTGCGGGTTGTTGCTGATGCCGGTATCAGCGTGCTTGATGCGGTGGGTCTTGACGGTGCTCTTGACGGTCACAAGGCTGCCCTTGGGGCCGGGCACAGCGCCGCGGACGACGAGCATGTTCAGCTCCGCATCGACCTTGACGACTTCAAGGTTCTGGATGGTGACGGTCTCCACACCGAACTGACCGGCGCCGATCTTGCCTTTGAAGATGCGGGAGGGGTCGGTGGTGGAGCCCATGGAACCGGCGTGGCGGGCAACGGGGCCGCCGCCGTGGCTCTCAGGACCGCGGTGAGCACCCCAGCGCTTGATGACGCCGGAGTAACCATGGCCCTTGCTGGTACCGGTGACGTCGACGAAATCGCCGGCGGCAAAGGTGTCAGCCTTGACAACAGCGCCGAGCTCGAGCTCGCCGGCGTTATCGAGATTGAATTCGCGCAGGTACTTCTTGGGGGCAACGCCGGCCTTGTTCAGGTGGCCGACTTCGGGCTTGGAGAGCTTGCGCTCCGCAACGTCCTCAAAACCCAGCTGGACTGCCTCGTAACCATCCTTCTCGGTGGTCTTCTTCTGCGTCACGACGCAGGGGCCGGCCTCGATCACGGTGACCGGGATCACGTGGCCCTTCTCGTCGAAGATCTGAGACATGCCAACTTTCTTGCCGATGATTGCTTTCATGTATGATCCTCCTGTTCAGGTTATTGGTCGGCTTAGTTGACGCACGCGCCATTGCTCTGCCGACTTGACCCCGCCTATCTCACGCAAGTCGATAAGCGATTGGGTTGAGCAACTTAGTTGTTGTTGAAATCGCGCTTGCCTTTTATATAAGGTAGCTTACAGCTTGATTTCGATCTCCACGCCGGCGGGCAGCTCCAGGCCCATCAGAGCCTCGACCGTCTTGGGGGTGGAATTGGTGATGTCGATCAGTCTCTTGTGCGTGCGGCGCTCGAACTGCTCACGGCTGTCCTTGTACTTGTGCACGGCGCGCAGGATGGTGACGATCTCCTTCTTGGTGGGCAGAGGGATGGGGCCGGAGACGGTGGCGCCGGTACGCTTGGCAGCCTCGACGATCTTCTCTGCGCTCTGGTCGATGACCTGGTGGTCATAGGCCTTGAGACGAATGCGAATCATTTCTTTAGCCATTGTGTCTGTTCCTCCATTTTGTACGGTTTTCTTTGCTTGTGTCGAAGCCGTACGGTGAGACTTTTTCTTATACGCTTATCCGTGCGTATCATTCCGGCTCATGAAAAAACCGGCACGATTCACGGCCGGTTCCACACATGGCGCAGCGATCTACGCAACGTACAGATACTTGTCTCAGCCGCCCGATTTTCGGACATACTCCCCGGAAGTTACCTCGGTTTTCCGAGCAATCTCCCGGTTCATCGCAATTTGTTCGCCCATTGGGCAGGATATTCCCAATCGCGGACCTGCTAATAGTACAAGAAAAGGCAGCGTTTGTCAAGATAAATTTCGATTTTTTTGATAAAAATTTTTCCTAAAGTTTGTTCACTTTGCCACAGTCTTTTTGTCACTTTTACGTCTTTTTCCCTCCCTCGCCCCATATATTGGATCGAATTGCGAAAGGGGGACTGTATATGGCGATGAGCCGGCTCTGGACGGGGATGATCGTGCTGTCTTGCTTCTTTGCTGCGTTGAACGGAACTCTGCCGCAGCTGGGCCCCGCCGCCCTCGCCGGTGCAGCCGCCGCGGTGCAGCTCTGTCTGTCGATGGCGGGGGTGATGTGCCTTTGGAGCGGTGTGATGGAACTGATGAACCAGTGCGGCCTCTCTTCCCTGCTTGCTTGCGCATTCCGTCCGCTGCTGCGTTATCTTCTGCC
>Ga0247608_10003342_pt1 | contig 18859 bp, 15 predicted proteins | sample 176DNAGHGlowgp2_FD_193490 | JGI IMG/M metagenome (GOLD analysis project Ga0247608, IMG submission 193490) | Sheep rumen microbial communities from Palmerston North, Manawatu-Wanganui, New Zealand - 1766 DNA GHGlow gp2 | ecosystem: Host-associated > Mammals > Digestive system > Stomach > Rumen ...
CAGCTTTAAATTTATCTATCAACTCTGGTCTCATATCACTATATCTTCTTATTGTATCTAATCTAAGATTGATATTCATATTAGCAATCTCAGTATCATCATACATCTTAAGCTGCTCTAATAAAAATGTTGCTATATCGCTAAATGCTAACAATTCAAAGTCTTCCATCTTTCCTGAATCTATAGTCATAAGATTTGGAGCATGTTTAACATATAGATTTATAGGAATTCTTTGGAAATTAGTTAAAAAAGAAGAAGAGATTACTATATTGAGTTTTAATAGATTAGGAGAATGATACTCCAGATAAATACCATTAGTAAATGCAGATACATGGTCAGCCATCATCTGTACATCTGCTAAGGTTTCAAAATCTATACCTGAAGTCATCATATCATAGCTATTTACACCACCATATAATAATCCTGGATAATGTGCAGACCATGCTTTCCAATCTATATCCCCACCATCCATTATTTCATATCCTTCACAGATATTTTCATCTATTAAATAATACTCTCCCTTTTTATTCTCTGGCCCTAATACATATGGTATTTTATGTGGAAAGAATCTAGAGAATGTATCTAAAGTATCTTCAAAGATAACTTCATTACCCCAAACATCTTTACCCATTGATTCTGGGAGATTAAGCATTTTGGTTCCTAGTCTTCTTTCTGCTTTATTTAATAAACGGGTCATATTATTTATCATTGGCATATTACTAACCCCCTTTCAATTGTATTACCCATATTATTAAAATGTAAAAATTGACAAAAAAATTTGGCCCCCGTAAGGAGGCCAATAATTAAAAGGAGGTTTTAACCGCTTATGCGGAATAAGACATCTCGAAATGATCCAGGAACTCGCCATACTCAGCATATTCTGCAATCGATTTTTCCGTAAGCATTTTGTAAAAATCTAATGCTTCTTTGGTATCGCAGAAGATACATTTTACAATCCTATCATCGGCGTCTTTCATCTTCATCTCGGCGTAGTAGCGATGGTTCGGCAATTCCGGAAGTTCACTGGTTCCAGCTACATAGATATAGTAGCTATATTTGTTGTCTACCAGAAAAGTGTATTTCCAGATACCGTCGCCAATTTTGGCCTTAGTGTAAGATTCGTCAAACCCGAATCTCTTTTTAAGGTCTCCGATATTGGAGACAAAAGATTCTCCAATATTGTTCAGCATGATCGCGGCTTCTTCTTCCGTAAACTTGCTGTCTACAACCGGCAGGCCATTGATGGATACGATAATAGTGTTCTTCATGATAAACTCCTCCTAGAGTTGATATAAGGGTCACTGTTTTCCGTGATACTCACTCTTGGCATCACAACCTTATTATCACCTCTATAATATATAATCAAAATATACCACTTTTACACTATTTTATGTGGGTATCACAGGTATTTTACCAAAAAATATAGGGAGTCCTATATAAGGACTCCCTATTTATTATGATAAGCTCAATACCATATCTTTATATTGTACTCCTATATTTATAGCACAGCAACTATCAGCTGAATCACTGAATACCATTTTTATTTCATGGTTACTGTACTCTCTCATCTTATTTACTACATCACAGTTTATCCCTCCTTTATCTTTATCTACAAACATTTCTTTACATTTCTCTATAGCATCTCTTATATCCTCATCAGTCTGAGTATCGTATGCTTTCTTTATAATATTAAACAATTCTTCCATTACTTACTCCTCTTATAAAGATAATATATTAGAATGAGTTATAGTCTTAGACTCCATCTTACTAATACCTATTTCCTCAAATGGGAAACTTCTAAGATTATCCTGAATGATTGTAGTATAATCAATAAACGGTATAATCCAGTCAGGAATTTCTATATTAGTAGGAATAGCTATAGCAGATATATCACTAAACCCTTTAGTCTCTAATAACTTCATTAATCTTAAGAAATGCTCTGGATGAGTCTCTGATATAAGATTAGCATTCTTTTTACTTATATTAACCTTAATGATTAATACAGTATTTCTCTCCTCAAGATTAATACCTTCTTCATCTCTAGATTTTATAGTATTATAAGCTACAGATGCTTTTATACCCTGAACACTCATAGGATTCTTATAGTTACTAAGAGACTTAATACGAGCAGGTTTATGATACTCTTTATTCTTAGCTTTAATAGATGCATAGATTTCACGTTCAAAGATTACAAACTTCTTTAACAAATCTACTTGGTCTACAAAACTCTTTCTTAATATATCAAACTCTATAAAATCACTTAACTTCTTAGACGTAGACTCTGGTATACCCATCTTATATATCGGCATACCTTTAATATCAAACTGTTTATCTTCAGGAATTATATTACCCTCTTGCAATAACTGTTGAGAAGCATAATTCTTCTTCTGATATAATTTTAATAGCATTGCCCTAAATAAGAATTCATTCTTCATTATAAGCAAGCACTTTCTATCTCCCTTAGTATTATAATTCTCGGAGAATAATACCATATAATCCATTATAAGATTCGATACTATATTGGAGATTATATTGATTATACTATAACGAAGATTATCTTCCTCTATAATAACTGCTGGATATGTAAGTCTCTTCTTCTCTACTAACTTATCATTATAGAAGTCATATTCATTAGTAGGTTCAGTATGCTGATACTCCATAATAACCTTATCGGTTACTTCCATAATCTCTTCTTTAGTATACTTAATATTCATAGGTATACCCATAGTCTTAGGTAATACATATCTATACCATTCATCAAGAGATACTACACAAGAGTCTGTATCTGTAAGTAATACCACATCTCGTATCATTGTATATACACGTTCTATCTTATCTATATAGATATGACGATAATATACGTATTCATACATAAGATCTTTAAGTAAAGTAAGATCATCCATAATCTCTTTAGGTGGTTTATTAGGATTAAGGAATGGTTTATCTAGAGTTACAAGTATCCGTATTATTATTTCAGATACTACTCTATTCTCACAGAATGTATACAAATTATTCTTATAATAAACCATATTTAATTGCTCTTGGTTAAGATTGTTGATAGTATTCCAAATTGCTTTAACTGCTTCATCTGATGGTACCCAAGAATTGAATCCACAATTATGCATTACTTTTAGGAAACATTCCTCAACTCCTATCATTCTATCTAATATCATATAGTCATTAAACTTACGTGGTTTGGTAAGGTCTAAACAGATATTATCTATAAATGTAAGTACTTCAGTAAGAGAACCGAACTTTACATTATTTGCTAAGAATGACTCAAACATTGTAATTGCTGCAGAGATACAACCACGACCCTGACCTGTAACAGCAGTGCAAAGATAGAGATTGTAATATATAGAAGAATACTGACCGGCACAACCATATAATGCATTACAAGCTACCTTGTAGTTCTTCTGCAATAAGTTATAATCATCATATTCTTTACTACCCTTAGGAAACGTTTTCATCTTTTCTTTTGCTTCTTCACGTTTATCTAAGAAGTATTGGATAAGATTATAGAATGGATTCTTTACTGTACCATGCTTAGCAAATAATACACCCTGTGTAGACATGATCATAGAGTCTTTTAATAGACTATCTATCAATCTAGTAATATCTACATTATCCAATGTATTAATATGATTATTATGAATCTTTACTTCTCTGGTTCTAAATCTCTTACTTATACTATAATTAATAGCCTCTGAGATTTCAAATGGTTGTAACTTAGGACATACTTTAGCTACAATAGTATACAATGTACTAGCATATCTTTCAAGTATTAACCTATCGGGAACCTTCTCTTTAAACGTTTCACTCAATGAAAAATCTTGCATAATAATAATCCTCCTATTCTTATTAAGAGGTCGATTTGATATTCAAAACAAAAATAAAGAGTACGCTAATATGCGTACTCTTTTAATCTGTGTGTAATTATTTATCCTCTTTTTTAGAGGGTGGAGTTATTTGTAATACTTTTTCTATTTCTTTAAATCTAGAATCAAACTCTTCATATTCAGCAATATGATTTTCTAAATGAGTCTGGTTACTTTGTAGTAACTTCAAAATCTCACCATTCGTGTTTAAAGATGATTCTATACGCACCATTTCTAATAATAATACGTTTAAAATAGCGTATACTAACGCTGATGCATATAAGACAATATAACGGTATTTATATAAAACATCATTTGTTTCCTCAAATACCGCTGCTAAAGTCATAAAAATCAGCGGAGTAATCAATATATACGAGATAAACATAGAATTTAGAGTTTTATCTTTAGTAATTTCTCCTATTGAATTAACGAACTTTTTTACTTTATTTAGCATTCTTATTCTTCTCCTTATTTTTTCTATCTCTCATTATTTCTTTTATAGTATAATTCTCGAGATGCATATTTAAGTGTTCTTTCTCAGTAAAGTCTTTTACATACTTTTTGAGAAATTTACCATGCCATTTACCATTAAATCTGGTTTTCTCTCCATTAGGATATTCTGTTGGAGCGCATTCACTACAAAAAACTTTTCCATAAGTTTCTTTAGTAGTTAAATCCTTCATAAAGGCTCCCCAATACCAACCTAAGGCAGTATTCTCAATACAACCACACTTATCGCATACGAATAGCGACATAACAATTCCTCCTATCTTCTATATCTATAGAATCTTTTATAAGATCTATATACCACTTATCATAATCTAAAGTATCTGATATAGGAAATCCTAAATCACCTAAATACTCGTATAATAAACCATTCGAATAAACATTACCACTATCAGTTTCAATCATCATTTTAGCTATCCTTTTTCTAGCATATTCCTTTATTAATCCATCTAATTCTTTATAGGTTTCTTCATAAACTACGGATTTAATCTTATCATCCATCTTATCTTTCCTCCTTCATATTTATAGTATATAATAGTTTAAGATTTTATAAATATTTAAAAAAGAGCTAGGGCAACATAGATATAATGATCTGTGATTTCTTTAAAATATTTGTACAAATAAAAATAACCCTTAAGGAGGAATTTAAATGTATTTTGCAGATAATCGAGGTTCTTTAGCTGAATCTCAGAACTATACCGATCCTATCCAGGAAGAAGGCCTTGACGAAGGCGTTGAACCCTATGAAGGTGAAGGTGTTGTAGACTCTGATGCTCTTCTGGAAGAATTCATTGTAGATTTAGTATGTCGTATGAATGAAGATGCACGTAATGAGTATCTTCAGTCTGAAGAATTCCAGACTCTTGTTGAAGCTGGTGCAGTTGGTCGTAAGGCTATTGTACGCATGTCTCGTCAGGCTGATTTGGAACGTCGTATTAATCTTGCTTCTATTCAGAAAGCAAAAGAAAAGGGAGATGCTGATTGGGAAGCTCTCCGTAAGAATCGTGTAAACGAACGTCGTCTGCTTAATCGTATTTATCAGAAGTATGGTCGTGCAGTACGTCAGGATGCAGTTGCATCTCAGAAACGTTTACTCAAGATATCTCCGCAGGCTTTTAATATGATGAAAGCTATTCGTTGAAAATATACTTCTAAAAATGGGATGGAGTTTTATACTCCATCCCAACTATATTTTTAAATATATACTATAAAAATGATAGGGTGGTGATAATATAATAGGTAATAATACACATTGGATTTGAGATTCATAATCTCAAATCCTAAAAGTCTGAAAACAATCTTATAAACTTATTTCTATTCTTTTTTGTCTTAGATATAAATTTGGAGGGTGATTTTAGTGTTAGAAAATCTGGCAGGATATTACGTTTATGCTGAACTCGTAAAAACTGGCAAAGTATATATACGAGCAGACCAGATAGATCGAACCAATTGGTTGGATCATTATAATGGAGTATTAAATATTTTAAGAGATGGCATAGAGACAGATTATGTACAACACCTTTTCGTTACGTTAGATTTTGGTACAGGAGACCCAGTAGATGTAGTAGATATTTCACTTAATACTTATTATTTTAATCTTATTATGTGGTATCATATAATAGCATTAGATGATGAGAGAATTCAGCCTAAACATTTAATCATCTCTGATAATATTACTAAGAAGACTATAAAGAAGTTCATTGATGATTACTTTATTACTCCTAGAAAGACTAAGTATTCTAATAGGATTCTTAATAACGTAATCTCCGATGCTATCTATAGATTTGTAGATATAGATATTTTCTCCTTATATCTTGCCAATACACTTAATCTTGAAGATACGATAGAATTAATGAATGCATCCCCAGAATATGACCAGATTATCCATGTAGACTTATCTAATGAGCCTTTGGATAATATGAAGAATAAAGGTATGGAATACGTTAAGAAAGCTAAAGAGATTATAGCAAATGCTGAAGCTATAATGGGTCATGAGCATTGCTTACGTAATCCTTTCGCTGCGTCTGATGGTATTAATGATAAACAATATAAAGATAACTCTATTAATATTGGTACTAAGCCTGATGGCCAAGGTAGTATTTATCATGAAAGAATTAACACTAGTTATATCACTGGTGGGTTGAAGAATATATTGTACTATTATATTGATTCTGCATCTGCTCGTGTAGCACAGATTATCTCCAAAGAAAATGTAGGTGACTCTGGAGAATTTGCTCGTATTGTGGGATTGAATAATGAAAATATGTTTCTTCATAGAGACCCACATTATGATTGTGGCACTAATAACTATTTACACCAATTCATTCCTAATAAGGATATTCTGAATATTCTCGTTGGTAGATATTATCGTTTAGATAGAATGAGTCCATTAAGAGAGATTACTGAGAATGATACTTGGTTAATTGGTAAAACCATATTATTACGATCTCCTATATTCTGTAACTCCCATGCACATGGTCATGGTGTTTGTTATAAATGCTATGGTAAACTTGCATATACGAATAATGATATTAATATTGGTCGTATTGCATCAGAACTTATTACAGCTCAGCACACTCAGAAAAGTTGTCTGCTAAACATGTATTAGAGCCTAAAGTAAAGACCATTATTTGGGATGATATCTTTAAGAATATCTTTGATATTGATATCAACTCAGTTATTATCCGTAAAGACTTAAATTTCTCTGGTCTTAAAGGTTGGACTATTAACTTCAATTTCGATAATATCGAATTGGAGAATGATGATGACTTTTATTCCAGAAAAGGATTTAATAGCAGTAATGGTATCGTAGATGAGCCTATGTATAATGAATACCTTACTGAGTTTGATGTAACTGATAATGAGGGTAATACTGTAACCATTTCGGCTACTGTAGAGGATGATGATAATAATAGAAAACCTGTAAAGCTTTATCTTACTACAGCATTTAGAGAAGCATTCTCTAATAGTGTAGATATTGATGAAGATAGTGATATGGTATCTATTAGACTTCTTGATTTTGTTGATAAACCTATCTTTAAAGTTAAGATGGAAAATAATGACCTTGGTAAAGCTTTGGAAGAGTTTGAAGCTCTTATTGATAATAAAGCTATTACTAAGTCATTTAATGCTAGTGAGCTTATCTATAGACTCCAGAATAATACCATTAAAGGTGGTATAGATTCTATGTCTATCCATCTCGAAGTACTGATTTCAAATCAGATTTGCTCTATCCATGATAGATTATCTAAACCTAACTGGTTAAATATTGATGAACCTTATGAGATTCTTACTCTTAATGAAGCATTAAGTGATAATCCATCTATTATTGTAAGTAGTATGTATAGAAGACTTAGTAGGTCTCTTAACTATCCTCTTGCATTTAAGAAATATGGTTCATCTGTATTCGATCCATTCTTTGTAAGAAAACCTGTTAAGTTTATGAAAGTTGATCATGAAATACTTGATATTCCTAATCAGTATAGGAATGCTCCTGGAGAATCTCCAGTAATGTATGACCATGATTATAAGAATAAAGATAGAGCACCTAGAGATCTTAAGAAGTTTATAGAACCGTTTAATACTAAGGAACCTACTGGATTGGACGATTAAAATAATAATAGGAGGGAGATTAATATCTCCCTCCTTATATAATGAATGGAGAAACATAATGAGTAGAAGAAAAGCTGAACTTAAACCCATATATGGTGATGTAATGATGGTAATATACTTTCCTTTTTCACCAGAAATCAATGCAGAAATATTTAATGTGCTTTACAAAAACTCTTTAGTAAGTGACTTTTTTGCACTTCCTTTAGATGCTGCATCTTTAGTAACGCGATTTAGATTTAGTAGACGTGAACCAGATACTTTAGTAAATATTATGCATAGTTTCTTAAAGTCATCTGTAGCTATTATAACTGATTCAATACGATTTGTTTTAGGTAAACATAAAATAGAATGGAATTTAGCAATTACTGTTAATTGTGTAGTTGCCTTAGATCTTAATGACGATTCTCCTACATTAATGACCCAATTGTTAGATGATTATAGGAATAGAACTATTACTGTAGATGAATTAAGAAGAAAATTATATTCCTTATCATCGCAAATAATGTTTGATAATAGTCAAATAGTATTAGATAGTTTCGGTGATTGCACTAGTTATAGAGCTATAGAAAGTTTTGTGTTTGAGAGGTATGAATATGTCTTACGGACCAGTAGAAATTAGAAACTCCTGTATGGTAATTCATAATTACACCCCAGGAGATAATATAAGACTTGAAAGAATGTTTTCCTTTTGGATTAAAGCTACCCATCAAATGAAGTTTATGGGTATAAGATATGATGTAAATACAGGAGACTTATACATTCCAGGAGGAGTAGAGTTATATTATATCATAAAATCATTTGATTTGAGTAATGTAATACCAAAGATACCACCAGATCCTTATGATGTAACTTCTAATATGAGATTAACTACTCCTCCTAGAGATGATAGACAGTTAGAAGCTATAAGATTTTGTTTAGGATTAGAAGAGTATAAGAATATAAGAAACCATTCCCAAATATCACTTAACTTAGATACAGGAGTTGGTAAAACTTATGTAATGCTATTTACAGTATGCTTTTACTCAGTAAAGACTATTATGATTACATCTAACCAAGACTGGTTATTACAATGGAAAGAAGATGTAATCAAATTCACATCTTTAACTAAAGATGAGGTATTTGTAATCAATGGTTCTACTGATATACAAAAGCTTTTAAATGGGTATAAGGATAGTAGTAAGATAAGATTCTATATGGCTACTCATGCTACATTAACTAGTTATGCTAAAAGAAATGGTTGGGAAGCATTAAGAGAATTCTTTAAATTCTTAAGAGTAGGAATTAAGATATTTGATGAAGCTCATCTATATTTTGATAATATCTGTAAGATAGACTTTGCAACTAATTGTTGGAAGACTTATTATCTTACTGCAACTCCTGGTAGATCAGATAGAAAAGAGGATATAATATATCAAGCAGCATTTAAGACCGTACCAAAGATTTCTTTATTTGATGAAGATAAAGATCCTCATGCTAGATTCACAGCATTCTTCTTTAATTCTCATCCATCAGCTATGGATATAGGTAAATGTCATAATGGATACGGAATGAATGCTATGAGTTATGCAGACTATTTTGTTACCAGACCAGTATTCTTTAAAATGTTTAAAATAGCATTAGATAGATGCTTTTCTACTATGCCACCAGAAGGAAGAATAGCTGTATACTTTGCTAAGAATGATGTCGTAATGCAGACTTATAGATGGTTACAATTCTATTATAGTGCTTACTCTATAGGAATCTATACTTCTCTTACACCAAAAGATTTAAAGAGACAACAGTTAGAAGCAAAGATAATATTAACTACATCTAAATCAGCTCAAGCATTATTAAATATAGAGCATTTGAAAAAGATAATAATACTAGCAGAACCTTTTAACTCTCCTATAATGGCTAAACAAATATTTGGTAGATTAAGAGATTCAGACTATACTGAAATGATAGAGTTAGTAGATTTTGGATTTGAAGAAATACCTAGATGGTATAGAAATAAACGCCATAAGGTATATAAGAAGTATGCTACAGAAATGGAGGAGATAACGTTTACTGATGACTTAATAGAGTCTACATTATTTAATATATACAATAAAGAGAAAGCTATGGTAGAATCTATTAATAAACAATTTAAACCAATAATTGAATATAAAAAATAAAGCCTGAGGAGTCCAATCAAGGACTCCTCAAACTTTTGTAAAAATAAGAAAGGTAGATGAATGTGATTAGTGAAAGCTGGGAAATACTTTCATCAATCGCGCAGATGAAATCAAGTAGCTACAGAAGAAATGAGGGATAAACATAACTCTAGCTACTTATGATAGTGTTATATGGGTTTTATTTTTTTACATCTGAGGTTGTCCTCCACCCATATCTCCACCTTCAGGTGCTCCTCCCATTGCACCCATCATCTGGGATTGGTCTTCTTGACGTTCTTTAGCTAATTCTACTTTAGCTTCATCATAAAGTTTATTTATATCTTCCATTGGTAAGAAAGTCTTAAAATAATACTCCATAAGTTTAGAAGTAAACTGTGCTTTCAAAGCTTCATCCATCTGATTAGCACCTAACTTCATAACAGTAATATTCTGGATTATATCATTTGCTATAGAGAGCATCTGAGAAATATTACTGAAATTAAGCATCATTGGAGGAGGTAATTCTATCTCGATTTCATCATTAGTACCATACTCATTCTGATATATCTTAGTAGCAATTTCTGATATAAGATCTTTATACTTCTGCTGTCTTTCAAATATATCAATAAGGAACTGAGTATTAGTCATAGTGATATGAGTAGCAGACTGCTCATTATCTCTAGAGTTTACTAATTCAGGAGCCATTATCATAGATACAGCTAAGTCTTCAAGCATCTGCATAAAATCAGTCTTTACTTCTACATTCTGACCAGGAATAATTTCGAAATCTACAGGAGACTCACCATTCATATTCCTAGGAATAACTAAGTCATTGAATCTACCTGTAATATTCATTATATTATTCATATTCTCAATCTGTCTAAGATTGAAGTTAGACTGTTTAATCTGATTGATTACATTCAATAATACCTTGGAGATATTTGTATCTACACTATTCCTCACATAATATGCTCTCTTATCATATCCTCTAGTAAGTATAGCAATTACATTGGAGATATACATACAAGACAACAGTTTCGCTGGGAATAAAGATTTAAGTAAGTCAGACTTACCTCTATGAGTCTTTTCATTTAAATCAAAATATACATGGATAATATCATCAGGAGGAATAAAGCTTACTCTGATTTTATTAACCTTACCATCACCATGATCGTTATTATACTTAAGAATAGTGTAGATTTCATTAGCTATATCTTGGTTAGCATTAATGAATTCTGCATCAATCTTTTGAGCAATCTGTCTTGCTATCTTAGATAATACTTGGTCATCAACATCAGGTCTTTCCATATCAGATCTATTTTTAGTAGATCTACGAGGTCTTAAACCACCTAACGTACTAGAGAAAGTAGTCTGCGGATCTCTGTCAAGATCTCTATTACACTCTATATAGAAATAACCCAATTTAGTATTATTATCTTTCATAGCAAGAATCTTAACCATAGTATGGTCTAACTCTCTTACTATACAACCAGGGATATTAATTGAGTTTATTTTTTTATCAGTATCAGTAGCTTTCTTTACATCCATAAATCCATCTATTGCTAATTTATCAGGAGATTTTAATGTACCACCTTTGGCAAATTTAGCAAATTCTTTATTCATATTTTTTAGGTATGAAGTATTAGATAGATATGTGCCATTAGAAGCAAGCGCATCCGCCTCATTTATAGCCTCAGTAATCTTTGAAATGCGTTTTGCTTGGGTTATTTCTAGCAAGACACTGGGTATAACCCCAGAATCATTAAATTCGACCTCTAATTTATTAAAGTTAGAATTTTCAGTTTCTAATAGGTTATTTATAGCATATTCAGTACCAGGATCATTAACGTCTTCTAATACACAACAATTTTCACTTAAGAATGTTTTAGTAGTAGATTTATCTATATTAGAATCTTCTGTAACGAAATTATTAGAGTATACAAATGTAAGTTTCTTACAACTACTTTCCATTAATGATTCTAAACCAGATTCATTAATAGTACCATCTTCAGATAATAATCCTGCATTACTAGTAGCATTCTTAGCAAGTAATCTACTCATTGCTTTATTATAAGAGATAATATAAATAAACTCTTCACCATATTTAGCAGTCTTATCATAAATGGTTTTAAATTTAGTATCTAAATCATATTTCTTTCTAAAGGATTCTATATCAGATTTAGATGCATATTGAGATGCAGTATCATTAGAACTATCTTGAGAGTTCTTACCGGTTTCATTAGTAAGAATATTATAAGTAAGATTGTTTTTATTAAAATGATCAGCACATAATACGTGATCCATTTTAATCTTTAATGCTTTATCAAGTTTAGGTACATACTTACATACTACATCTATTTCTCTATCAAGATCTCTTTGGATAGCATTCTGAGAATACATATCCATTAAATCTGATAGCATAGTCTCATCTTGTAATGCAGCTTTAAATTCTCGTATAGCACCATCATCTGTATCTGCTAAAGTACGAGAATAGAGCTTACTCATTGAATTGCCATTATTTCGAATCTTGGATTTATCCATCATATTATTAAGATCTGCATCCATTCTTCTACGTATGGCATCAATATATTTAGAATCATTATTATCAGTATAATAAGTACTCTGATAACTAGAATCTATATTATTTTGAATATTTTGAATGAGTTTTTTATTTACTACAGGATTTATAAAAGATAGATCCTGCATATCTTTCTTTTTAGCCATTTAATACCCTCCTTTAAATTATTTAAGTGTTGCCAGATGCACAAATTATAACTCTCCAGGTCCAATTAAGGACCTGGAGAATTTATATATAAATATGAGTTTAAAATTATCAGGTAGTAGTGGAAGCATTAGCAGTTTCAATGTCATTAACAGTCGGGCTGCTAATTTCATTGCCTGCATTATTACCTTTTTCAACAGTTGCCGCAGTACCAGACTCAGTATTCTTAAGAATATTATAGCCATATTCCATTTCATCGAAACAGGTATGAGCATTGATATAGCTTAAGAACTCTACTGCCTTCTTAGTTACAATACGACCAGGAATCGGGAAACCGTTAAAGGAGAGACTCATTTCAGAGAAACCAATCTCACCACGGGTTACATTGTAAATAGAAGTATTAGCAGTAGACGGCTGGCAAGAAGCAAGGATATATGCTTTCTCTACATTCAATGCAGTATTATCAGTTACAATCAGTAAGAAGTGGAATACTTCATACTGGTAACCTTTATCCTGCATCAGGTTCTGCGTAACAATGTTACCAGTATTAGTATTGGAAGTAGTGCTAGCAACATTAACCGTACCATTACGAGTAGTAAACGGTTCTACTAACAGACCATTGTAACGTTTAACCTGAGTACGAGGATCTTTAATACCACGCAGATACAACTCATGAACTTTAGTAATTACAGAACCAGAACGTTCAAAGTAATTCATCTGGAAGTTAGAACCAGCCTGTTCATTAACTTTGGTGATAACGTTAAGTTCGTTAATACCATTGCTCAACGGAGAAGTATCGCTAGAGATATCATCTATACCCTGGCAACCTTTAAATTCATATTCAAGAATATGACGATAGTTCTGGATAAGAGCTTCATAGCTACCACCAGCAGATTTATTCTGTTCAGCAAGAACTTCTAAGAAACGAGGAATCTTAAGAAGTACTAAGAAGCTATAACCAGTTTCGTATAAATCAAACTGCTGCAGATTCGTAAAATCAGTAACACCACGGAACAGCGTAAACTGAGTAACAGGAATCGGAGCAAGAGTGTTATCGAAAATATTATTTATTTGTGCCGTAGTTCCACCAGATGGAACAGTGCTTGTAGTTGGCATTTTAATTTTCCTCCTTTCTTCCTATTAGCTCTGCAATGCCGTAATCTTAAAGATTTCGGTCTGAACGAAGTTACGATACTTAATATAGATTACTGCATAGATAATCTTATTAGAATCGTAAGCCGGATCATTAGCATACTCTATCCAGCATTCTTTAAAGCGATCTGCATACTTGTCGATAACCATAGTCTGGATATCTTTACGATACTGAACGAGGTCATCACCATCCAAGAAGGAATAGCGAATCTTCGGGCAGAGTACACGAATTGCTTTAATAATTTCCTGAGTACCAAGTACGTTATTAATCCAAGACAACTGAGTCAATTCAGTCTGAGAAGTATACTCAGAGTTCATCGTAAGTACATTCCCATCATAATATGCGAGATAGTTAATACGCATAGTATCAAATATCTTACGCTGATCCTGACTCGGAGTACGTTTCGGACTAAAGTTCAAAGTACCCTTAATAAAGTTCTGGCTAGGAATGATGACTTTATATTTCTGACCGCAGAATGGACGAATACGACCATTAATGAAGTGGTCTACAAACAATGCAGCCAAATCATACGTAACCGTTACAGTAATCTGTTTACGGCTAAACGGATCATAAATATCATAGCTATTCATATAAGAAGCACAGAACCGAGTATGAGAGCAATAGGAGTCGATAATCTTAATCTGAGGAATGCCAGTAACTTCGGTACCGAAATCACGGAAGTATACTAAGTCCTCACGGAAGTTAGCCAACTGCTCTATAGCACGTTTTACTTCCTGATGATAGTTAGCATCGAAGATACAGTCTACACGGTTATTATCCAGATCGTAGATATCATCACCATCTGCAGTATTACCAGAGAAAGCATTCTTAAATGCAATATCAACTATATTCATACCAGAAGTATGCGGCAGACGAGCAGGAGCATCCGTAAAGGAACCATTACTACCACTCAGAAGAGGATTACCAAATACAGAGTCTAACAGCGGGCTACCATTAGTATAAAAATGAGGAATAGGAGCCTGCATTTCATCTTTACCAAAGACTATGTCTTTATAAGTAAGATCAGAAATGTTGGTGATATATTCCAGATTTTCAATCAGGTCTTCATAGATATCATCAAAGAAGCGAGCACGTACCTGTTTGGAGTTAACCAGTACTGCATTCTGCAGAGATACGTTATTCTCACCTTCGATAATATTCGGGTTGAAAGTAAACGGAATGGTTTCAATCAGATTACCATTTTCGTATATTTCAAGCAAATAACGATAGTAATCTACAGGAACCGAAGAGGTATCTTCAGCATAGATACGGAAACGTTTATTAGATAAACCACGACCAGTATCAGCAATTAAGAAGAGCGGATACTGACCACTAGAACCGAGAGACGGTTTACCTACAGAATCGTAAGTAGTACGAGCTGCCTGAACGAATGCTTTCAGGTTATTACCATATACTGCAATAGACTGCAGACTAAAGGTTAAGTTAACAGCATCTACCATAAGAGGAGATACAGTAACACCAGCAGGAATCGTACCAGAACCGGCAGACGGGGCTACAGCAGAAGAAACCTGAATAATATTACCAGTAATTGGATCGGTATACTGCCACAGGAATACACCATTAGAGTCTGTTTCCTGTTCGGTAGTCTTCTGGAGATTTGCTACTAATACAAGGTTAGCTAACGTAGCATCTTCTGCTACTACACGTTTGATGGTAAGATAACCACCTGCGTTAATAATGTTAGCTGCCTGTAACAGAGGCTGTCCATGACGTTTAAAGCTAATGTTTTTGCCATAAATATCATAGAAGTCTTTGCCGTAGACTTTATGTTGCCATTCTTCATATCCCTTATCAGCAGTAACTACAGTCATATATATAGGACGGTCAATATTGTCTGGCTGTGGCAAATCAATATTTGCTATAGCAGACTGATCATCCCAAATAAAAGTTGATCCTACAACTGCCATGAGATTTTTCCTCCTTTTTTCATAAATTTAATGAAGCCTGAACTTACTGGGCTTCATTTAATTTATTTATTTTTAAACTCATAATTATCAGTTACACTTAAACCTTTCAATAAGATGTAATACCTGATTATATATATGTTTAAAAATGACCCTCATCTGGGTCATGAAAGAAGGAGAATATAAAGTGTTTATTCCTGCTCACCAACCAATATTTTCTCGAGTGGGGTTTCTTTAGGAGTATCATTCATCATAGCATAAAGCAATGCTTCATCAAAGTCTTCTGATATAATAGCAGTATATGGAGATATGAGTTTGGATATATTCTTAACACTCATAGACTTATAAGCATGCATATTATTAGTACCAGATAATCTAAACGGTATACTAGGATCATCTTTACTTCTACATAATTCCGATAAAGTAAACCCAAACATTTGTGCATTTAATCCATAAGAGTTACCATTTAATTCCATATTATCTATGATATATTCATGAAGTTTATCTACAGGAATAGTATTAGTGATATAACCTAATATATACCAGAGATTGATAAACTTTTCCACATTACCAATGAATTTAGCTGTTTCTGTGGAAGATGCTATCTCATCTCCATAAGTATAATGGAATACTCTATAATCTTCTAATTCTGAGTCTACAGTAAGTTTTAAGTCTTTAACTTTCTCTATCTCTCCAGGCTTAGTAGTAAACATAGTAGGATATCTAAAACTTTTTAATCCAATATTTCTACCAGTCTTTATATTTTGTACAGTATAATTGAATATACCCATTACTTCTACATATTCACCTTGCTGCTCAGCTATTTTACGATCAAAGTATTTTTCTGGTATATATGCAAGCATCTCTTCAGTTTTAGATGAGAATATAAGTTTACCATCAGTTTCTTTTACAAAAGATGGTAGAGTATTATCAGCCATTATAAATTCCTCCTTGTATTAATTAAGAGATTAAATGATTGTCGAGCAAGTTAAAGACGAGAGGGAACTATCCCTCTCGTCATTTTAATATTAAATATAAAGAGTTAATAAGTTCTTTTTGGCATACTTATCTTTCTCAGTTATTTGATGTACAGTACCAATCTCATCATTGCGTTTAATCATCTTATACGCAAGATTATGTTTGGTATAGACCTTAGCACCTTTACCAATAAGCTGTAAAGCAATATTATACAATCCTTTACGACAAGCATTGATATAGCACATATGATCATCCAAGGAAGGATTGAGATTATAATTCAATAAATCTCTAGTAATTTCAGAATCACCACATGCGATTATAGCTCTAGTAATACCAGTTCCATGACCTACATTGCCAAAGTTATCTTCTAGAGGTTTGATATCTTTATCTTTTGCTATTTTATGGAGATAAAAATAAGCATCTTTATCATTTACTTCGATAGCTTCCATTATAAGAAAATCTAAATCAATAGACTTCTCTTTCTCATCGGTTAATATATCAAAATAGTTATTAACAACTTTCTTGAAATATGGTTCAAACCCAATAAGATTAGTTACTAATAAACGATCAAGACAATCTTTCTTTTTATCTATAAAATAGTTTATAGCAGGAATGAAATTTTTATTAATGCATAACTGCCATAACTTAGGATTCTCGTAATATCTTCTATAAGCCATTATAGAAGTATTACAAGCATCGGTATTAAATGTATTAGTCTCGTATATACATTTACCATCTTCTTCTCTAAAATCAAACATACGGTAATTTATATTCTTAGACTTAAGATAAGATATCAATTGCTGGTCATTCTGAAGTTCTAATGTTTCTTCCATTGGTATCTCTCCTTTAATATGAACTCAATTTTATTGAGAATATTTTTACTTATTTGGTTTTGAAGTATGGTCGTCTATACCTTGTATATAAGCTGAACCAAAATTAGTATAGAATCCATGCTCATATTTATCTGTCATAAGCAGGAGATTAGTGTTATCAACACCTAGTTCTCTATTGGGTTTTTGTTTATCATTATCAGGATTATATACACTAGCAGCTAATATTGGGAATTCTTTAGAGCTATTACCAGGAATAATCTCACCATTACTATCGGTAACAGTAGTATCTCCATTAGTAGTAATGCCTCCAGTTACAGTACCACCAATAACAGTAGCACCATAAACTACATTTCCAATCTGTCTACCACCAGTAATTTTACCGCCAACTAAAGTACCACCTGTAGTGGTTAATATACCAGAAGAAGAAGATTTGGTAGTACCACCAACTATAGTAAACGATTCGTTATTTATAGTACCATATGCAGTTCCACCACTAGCTGTACCACCAGTGGTAGTTCCTCCTGTAGTAATATTACCAGCAGTTATACCACCAGTAGTAATCATCTGGTTATTTGGATCTGTATCTGTAATCATAGCATCTACTACAATAGAGTCATACATCGTAGGATCTATTATATTACCAGATTCACCAGTAGTATAAGAACCTGATACTCTAGTATTTACTATAACTACATTTCCAATGGTACCTTTGATTTTACCATGTGTAATAAATCCTGTATTACCATTTTCTTCACCAGTTACATCACCATCTTTAACTACACCATTCAGTATAAATCCACCAGTAATAGTACCTCCTATACTAGTAGCATGAATGAGTGTAATCTGATGATCATTCTGGTTTTTACCATAACAAATACCATCTGAAGTTCTACCATCAGTAATAGTGCCTTCTACAATAGTACCTTTGATAATATTATGGTTAGCATCTAATTCAGCATTTATAACTACAGCATTCTCTATAGTATTAGCTATAGTAGTACCATAATTATGAGTAGCTACAGCAATCTTAGTTTCTTCTTCGGCATATTTAATAAACCTTCTACAACCTCTAAGCTGATCAGATGATATAACTACTACGTTATTGGTATAATTGCTAGA